>OICE01000451.1_pt1 | contig 11967 bp, 10 predicted proteins | sample 1581171 | NCBI WGS metagenome assembly OICE01 (sample SAMEA3882545, study PRJEB24775) | human gut metagenome | biome: human-associated habitat; feature: intestine environment; material: feces | place: Netherlands | collected 2009/2010 | reverse complement strand
CCCGAAACCGCATCAGCTGTTTCTCGGACATTACGGTGTGTTCGGCGTGATCGGACTATTGCAGAGCACGTTCTCCTTGGGAGGCAGTCTGCTGTTCCTCCATGTCCAGGCGGTGAATCCGCTGCTATTCATGCTGTCCGGCTGGGTGAGCAGCCTAGTGTTCTCGTTCTTCATCTACACGCTCGTGGCCAGCTTCGGCAACGTCGGCAAAGCCATCGGCGTGCTGTTTCTCGTCATGCAGATCTCCGGAGCGAACGGCGCATATCCGCTGGCCGTACTGCCGAAAATCATCAGCGGCATCAGCCCGTTCCTGCCTGCGACGCATTCAATCACAGCAATGCGCGCGGCGATCGGCGGAATCTACAGTAACGATTACTGGTTTGCGATTGGCGCGCTACTGCTGTTCATTCCGCCGCTGCTGCTGATAGGCCTGCTACTGCGCATTCCACTGGTCAAGTTCAACCATTGGTACGTAAGCAAGCTGGAAAGCACGAAAGTGATCGCGGCATGATGGGCGGAACCACGCAAGAGGGCACGCGGAAGACGGTGCAAAAAACCACGCAGGAAGACGTCGGCACAGTACGTGGCCGACGTGAGCGATTACGGGAGCAAACCGACCGCAAAATCATGAAAGCCACATTGGGGATAGTGATTTCCGATGGTATCGGAGCGGTGACCATCGAAGAGGTCGCACGACGTTCGGGGGTAGCAAAGACCACAATCTACCGACGCTACCGAAACGCCGACGATTTATTGCAACGCATCCAACCGGAAGTTGCCGGACTACCGAATTTCAACGATTTGAAGCCGTCGCGGAGCGGACTGGCCACCATGCTGCGACGCATCCAGGACTGCTTCGACAGCGAACTCGGATTGAAAGCCGTGGGCGTGGTGCTGTCTTCCGACAACGCCACGCTGAAGGCGATCGCAGCACAAGTGCTGGCGCCGGCCGAAGAACGGTTCGTGGGGTTCATGGAACGTGGCATCGCCGACGGAGTGTTTCAAAACCGTTTGGACTACACGTTCCTGTTCAGCACGGTGCTGGGTTCCATGCTGGCTTGCAAAGCGTTGGCGGGGCAGGAAGCCGGAGGGGAACGGCAATCCGGCAAGGAACGCAAGCCTGATTCCTGGGCCGAGAACATGGCCACGTTGCTCTGGCCGAACGTATGCGCCGAATCCGCACGGTAACCACAGGAAAACCGTCCGCACCGACGCAAGACGGGCATGCCGTGTCGGTTTCAGAAGGAATGGGCTATTGGATTGACGCTTCCTGACGCGCCACTTCCAACGCCTTGTTGAAGGCTTCGGAGGTCCAGCTGGCGCCGGCGAGCTTGTCGACTTTGAGATCCTTCAACGGCTTGCCGACCACCGCGTCCGGCACGGCTTTGGCAAAGTCGTTCTGATGCTTTTTGGAGATGGACGTGAACGGATGGCCGACGATCTTCACGGCCGTCACGTTCTGGTCCTTAACGGTCAGATGCACGTCGATGGTGTCCTCGCCGACCGGCCCGTACTGGCCGTTGATCGAGTAGTCGCCATCCGCGTAGTTGCCGGTGTCCTGCTTGTCGGATGTTGCGGAATTCGCGTCGGCACGGTTTTTGGTGGCGTCGCCGTCGTCTGCCGTGTCGCCGGACGCCTTGCCGTCAGTTTTCGACTTCTCTTCCTGCGATTGCACGCTTTCACCGGAATTGCCGGCGTATTCGTCGTCCATCGGCGTTGCCTTCGGTTCGCCGCATGCCGACAACAGCGCGATACTCGCCGCGGACAGTGCGATGACTTTGATTGCGTTCGATTGTGCGGCGCTCATGCGCGCTCCCCTTCCGTGCCGTCGGCGTCCGCGTCCGTATCTCCGGTTTTTGCGGCCTTCGTAGGGTCGGCGAACAAAATCGCGACACCGCCGTTCTGTGCGCCTTCCTCGGCGGAACCGGTGTGCGCAGGCTTGCCACCGGCCGCCTCGTACGCACGTTTCGCCTCCTCGTCATTCCACTGTTCACCGACGAGCACACCATGGTTGAGCATGATTTCGCGTTGTGCGCAGGAGGCGACGAGCGCATCGTGCGTCACGACGATGATCGTAGTGCCCTGCTCGTGCAGCTGACGGAACAGGTCGAGCACGATCTTCTCATTCCTCTCATCGAGATTGCCGGTCGGCTCGTCGGCGAGAATCAGCTTCGGGCAGTTGATGAGCGCTCGGGCGATGCACACGCGCTGCTGCTCACCGCCGGACAGCTGGCCGGGCAGGTGATGCGCACGCTCCTTCAATCCCACTCGTTCCAGCGCTTCCATCGCCTGCTTCTCATCGACTACAGAATGGTAGTATTGCGCCACCATCACGTTCTCCACCGCCGTCAGATGCGGCACGAGGTAAAACTTCTGGAACACGAGTCCGATCATGTTCTTGCGCACATCGGCGAGCTGGCGGGCGTTCAGATCCTCCAGCCGGCGGCCTTCGAGCATGACGGAACCCTTCGACGGCGTATCCATGCAGCCGATCATGTTCATCAGCGTGGTTTTGCCGGAACCGGACGAGCCGACAATCGCCAGCCATTGCCCTTGCGGAACGGTCAGACTCAGGTCGTCGACGGCGTGCAGATCGCCGTAAATCTTGGAAATGTGGTCGAGTTCCAGCAGCATATGTTCGTTGTCCATGATTATTCCTCCCTCAAAACGATGGCGGGGTCGATACGGGTGGCGCGGCGGACCGGCGGAATGGAGGCGATGACGGCGATCGCCACGCTCAGCAGCAGCGATCCGGCGCCGAGCAGCCAGTCGAAGCCGATCGCGCGACCGAAGACGGTGGCGCACAGCACACGCGCCAGCACATAGCCGATGGCGGTGCCGAGCAGACCGCCGATCAAGCCGTAGATGCCGGATTCCACGTAGAATTCGACGCCGATAGCACGCGAGTCGGCGCCGAGGGCTTTGCGCAGGCCGATTTCGTTGCGACGCTGGCTCACGATGGAGCTGATGGTGGTGCCCACTCCGACGAGCGTCAGCACGAGCACGACGAGCGAGACAATCCAGAACAGGGTCTGCAGCATGGCGATGATGCGGGTGTCGGACGAGGTGATTCTGGTGACGGTCTGCGCTTTGACGGCGCTGTTCGGGTTTTTGTCGGCACTGCGATTGATGTTGTTGACGATGTCGTTGAGCTCGTCGCCCATGGCGTTGACGGCAGTGTTTGTATTTTTGTTGATTCTGTTGACGATGGCGTTCAGCTCATCCCCCATGGCGTTCACCGAGTATTCGACCACGTCGGCGCCGCGCTCGTGGCCCGCAAGTTTGGACACGTCCGCGGTAGTGGCGTAGATGATGGAATCCTCGTTGCCGCCGGTGTCGACGATGCCAGCGATACGGAATTCGGTGCCGTTGTTATCCATGATGTCGGACGAGACGCGGCCGTTTTCCGTGGCTTGCGTGGTCTGTTCGCCTTGCGTAGTTTGTGTACTCTGCGTGCCTTGCGCGGACGATTCTGCCGTTTCAGTTGATTCGTCCGAATCGGATTTTGCGGACGCGGAAGAAGACGCTGAAGCAGACGCGTCGGCGGCGCGGTAGCCGATGGTGACGCGACTGCCGACCTTCACGCCGAGCGCGTCGGCGACGTCGCGGCCGACCATCACGTTGCCCGAGCCGGGCCAATCGCCCGTCACGTTCCAATGGCGATTGAGCGCGCGGACGGCTTTCACGTCCACGCCGGCGATGGTGTACGGCGCGGAATTGATGCGCACGCTCTCATACCGGTATGCGGCTGATTTCACGCTGTGTCCGGCGCCGACGAGCGCCGTCACGTTGCGTACGGTTGCGGTATCGATGCCTTGCGATTTGCCCGTTGCGGACGCGGGCGTGACGATCAGGTTCGCGCCGTACGCGCGCATTTCCTCGTTCATCTGCTGCGGCACCGCGACGCACACGGATGCAAGGCAGAACAGCGTGGCCGCGCCGACGAGCGACGCGATCACGGCCATCATTGCACGGGAGCGACGGCGGAACACCGCGCCCCACAGCATGGTGAAGAACATCTTGCGATTCGTCATCGCACACCCCCTACGAAAGCCAAGCACAACTCACCTACCATGCAGCACCTCCGCCGGACGCAAGCCCAGAATCGCCCGAATCGACGAAAGCGAGGCCACGAGCACAGTGACCGCCAGCAACACGAAAACCAACACGAACACCATCGGACGCATGGTGATGCCCGAGCCGAACACCACGTGCCCCACGATCTGTGCAACGCCCGAGCCAAGCAGCGCGCCGGCAATCGCACCAACCAGCGAAATCACCGCCGTTTCGGCGAGCATAAGGCGCGAAACCGCGCCGTCCGTGGCGCCGATCGCCTTCAACAGCGCCAATTCCGAACCGCGTTCGCCAATCGACGCGGCCATCAGGTTCGCCACGGCGATCGCGGCGGCAACCAGCGACAGCACGGTCATCAGCACCATCACCGCCTGCGTCTTGTTCAGCACATCGCCCTGCAGCGCGGCCACCTGGCGCACCTGCTTGGCCACCGCGCCCGGCAGCACCTCTTCGATCTGGTACGCGATCGACGACGGATACGCGGTGCAATACCACGTCTCCCACTCGTCCTGCGTGAGCGCGTTCGGATTCTTCGATGCCTTGCGCGCGAGGTCGTTGTCGGGCGTGGTGAGCGCCTTGACTTCAATCTTGTCGATGGAATTCGGCAGATTCGCAAGCGTTTGCGCGGCGATGGACGGCATATAAATGGCGCTGTTGTCGGAATCGCCTGAATCGAAGATGCCGACGATTTTCACTTTCACGCGATTGCGTTCGGTGGAGGATTTGCCGGTTTTCCCGGTACCTCCGTTCGTATTGTCGTCCGCACCGACGGCGATCGTCTTGTCGAGCGTGACGCTGTCACCGACGTTCACGCCCAGTTTCGCGGCGAGCGCGCTGCCGACCATCGCCTGCTCGCTGTCGTCTTTCGGCCAGGTTCCGTTGATTTTCCACCATGAGCGCATGCCGTTCATGCCGGCCACGGTGGACTCGCCGGAGTCCATGTGCAGGGTTTTCGCGAACCACGTGCCCACGATCGGCACGTTGGTCGCCTTGCATTTCGCCGCGGAAGCAGCCGCACCTGACGCACCAGCCGTTCCAGCAGAGCCAGCCGAACCAGCCCCCGAACCGACACACCCCACATCCGCGTGGATGTTCAATTCCGGCGCGAAATTGGTGATGTTGAACGCCCAGAAGATGGTCTTGATCTTCTGCGCGTCCGACTCCTTCAGAAACGCGGTCGGGTCGGCGCTGTCCGCCGCAGCCGGGCCGTCGGAAGTGGAACCCCCGTCCGAACCGGACGAACTACCCGAAGCCGAGCCAGCAGAATCGCCGGTATTGTACAAATCGCTCACCACAGCGTCGGACTTCGGCTGCACGACGATATTCGAACCGTACGTGCTCAGCTCCGCGTTGAGCTTGTCGCCCACGTCGAACACCACGCCGAGCATGGCCACGCTGACGGTGGCGGACAGGCACACGGTGACGGCGATGAGCAGACGGCGTTTGAACTGCCGGCTGAACGAGCGAGAGATCATTTTCAGGAAGAACATGGCACCCCCTTACCTTTCTCGGCACTCACTGGAAATGGCTCGACAGCGCGTCGAGCGTGGACGTTTGGATGACGATTTTGCCCGGCTTGACCTGGTAGTCGAACGGTATCGGGTTGCAGCCGCCTTTGAAGCCGATGGTGGCGAGGTTGATGGCCACATCGCACTTCTTGCAGATGATTTTGCCGTCCTTCTCGTAGTAGCCGGCGTCGCCGCAGTTGTCGCACGCGTCGAGGCCGACGCCGTACGCGCCGCCGTTCTTCTTGATGATGATGAATCGCATGGAGGTGCCGTCCTTCGCGCGGTATTCGAAGCGGTGCAGGTGGCCGTCGGAAATCTGGCTGAATTTGATGGTGGCCACGCCGTCGGCGAGCGAGTAGTCTTCCGGCGGCGACAGCGTGACGACTTTCTGCGTTTGCGCGACGCCGTACGTCAGGGCCACGGTGACGCAGATCATGGCGACCAGGCTGAACGCGCCGGCCGCTTTCGCGCGGCGGCGGAACGCGATATGCGTGCGTGCGATCGCCTCGTTGGCGCCGGTCGGCTTGACTTTGAAGCCCATGACGATGCTGGCGATTGCCGGAATGGCGAAGACGAGCGCCATTGCGATGGTCAGGCTGCGCTGATGGTTGATGCCCCACACGAGCGCGAGGAAGGCGGCGGTCGGGAAGCTGACGATGCGTTTGGATTGGAGGATCTGCGCAAGGTCGGTGAAATGCTGTGCGAACAACAGCGCGACCAACAGCAGCACCGCCGTCGTGAACGACCAGCGGACGGCGGTGGAACGCATCGTGCGGAAGATAAGCGCGGCGATGATTGCGACGGCCGCGCCCAAAGCGAAGCCGAGCGCGCGCAACAGCATGTCGGAAGTGAAGATGGGATCGCCCGGCTCGACGAAGATCGTCAGTCGCAGAATCACGTCGGGCAGCGCACGAAAGGTGGTGGCCGCGATCGCAAGCGCCGCAACGAGATTCGCGATGTCGAGCAGCGCGCGGTGGTTGTGCCAGTCGGCGGTGATGCGGCGGGCGAACAGGACGATGACGAACACGGCCACGTCGAGGATCACGCAGCACCACAGGGTCGGATAGTTGACGAACGTGCGTTGCGTGATGACGGCGGTGGCGCGCAGCGCGGCGAATACGACTGCGCCGGCGAATCCAACAACGAAACCGGCCAGCCGCCAGTACGCGCTCAGAGGCTTGTCACGCCCCTCACCGACGGTGAGCATGACGCTCAACGCCATGACGAGCAGCGCCGGCGCCAACACCCCCTGCAACACCGTCACAAACTGCAGCAGCATCCCAAAATCCTTTCATCCAAAAACCCAACTCAAAGAGCCCAACGATTCCCATTCCGCCCCATCCCAAAGAGTCCCACCCCTCTCATCCCTCCCCTAAAATGCGAGGATTTCCCGGACCCCCTCCACAATCGCAGAGGTGAATCCATCCCCCTAAACGCGAGAGAGCGGTTTCGGTATGCATTGCCCGACCGTAAGCTTGGCCGAACGGCCTTGAGTGTGTCGGGTAATGCATACCGAAACCGCGAACGGGCTACGCTAGGAGATCACCACTCCTGCGGAGTGTAGTTCCAGTCCGGGAAGGTGACCTCGATCGGTTCCGTCCAGAAGCGTCCCTTCACACCCGTCTCCGGATCGACGTGCAGCATCCAGCCCTTCTTCTCCGGGGATTCGATCTTCAGCACGAGCTTGTAGGCACCGGCCTTGTCGAGCTTGACGTTGGCACCGTAGTGCGGGCCGTCGGAAGCGTTCATCTGCATGAAAGTGCCGGAGCCGACGGACTTGTTGGAGGTCTTGTCGATGATGTCGTAGTTGACGGTCAGGTCCGGCACGAAATCGCCCTTGCCGTAGCCGAGTTCGGTGCCCTTCTTGTTGGCGTGAATGTCGGCTTCGAGGTGGAAGCTCGCATCGGCGGCCTTGAGGCCCATGCCGGACGGTTCCATGTCGATGGGCTGGAAGTACACGGCGTTGACGGTCAGCGGGCCGCATTCCTGGTCGGAGTGCTTCTCATCGACCTGGATCTCTTCGAAACCGGCGGAATCGCTGGAATCGTCCTTGCTGGAGTCGTCGGCCTTCGAAGCCGACGCGGAGGCGCTGGACTTGTCCGAAGCGGCGGAATCGTTGGAATTGCCGCATGCGGACAGGGAGAAGGCCATGGAGCCGGCCAGCAGGATGCCGAGCAGAGCGGCGATCTTCTTGTTCTTCATTTCTCTTTCCTTTGTTGTTGGATGTGGAAAAAATATCGGTAAATCTCGGAAAATTTGCGTATTACTTGCGATTGTCAGGCGTGCGCAACTTGCGTTTGCGTGCGAAGCCGACGGCGAACAGCGCGAGTACGGCAATCGCCGCGATCGCTTGTGCCGCAAGGCATTCGACGTACGGATACAGGCCGATCCAGTCGTTTGTGGGCACGCTGGACAGGTAGTGGCCGTCGATCAGGTCACCTTCGATGAGCGCGTGGATGCCACCGCCGGCGAAGATGACGACCAGCACGGCCATCAGGATCGACGTAACGAGGAAGAACGGGCCAATCGGAATCTTTACGGAGGTGAAGCGCAGCACGAGGAAGATGACGAGCAGCACCACGCCCGCGGCGATGCCGCCGATCCACATGCCTTGCGCGTCGCGACTCATCGAGTAGATCGATTCGTAGAAGATGACGGTTTCGGCGCCTTCACGGAACACGGCTAGGAAGCTCAGCATGGCGAGCGAAACGACCATACCCAGGCCCACGCCTTCGCCGGCGGCGACTTTGTTTTGCGCGTCGGCCACGGCGGACTCGGTTTTGGTGCGGATGTAACGGTTCCACGCTTCCACGGAACTTTTGTTGAGCATCCAGTTGCTGGTCCACAGCAGCATGAGCATGGCGATCAGCGCGCACACGCCTTCGCTGATTTCCTGGACCGGGCCGGAGCCGCCGAACAGGAACGTGAAGAGCACGGCGACCAGACCGGAGCCGGCAAGGCCCGCGAGCACGCCGAGGTAAATCCACTTGGTGAAACGCTGGTTGCCGGATTTGACGAGGTAGGCCACCACGGCGGCCACCACCAGCAGCGCTTCGAGACCCTCGCGGATCAGGATGAGGAACGCCTGTCCGGCGGAGCTGGTGATGGCTTTGGTGAAGGCGTTGACGTTGCCAGCCGCGCCACCGTCGAGGGTGGCCGCGTCTTCGACGAGCCAGCTTTTCAGGTCGTCGACAAGCTTTTTGATCTCCTTGTCGGAACCGCCGTCGCGCATGGTTTTGCGGGTCATCTTGAACTGGTATTCCACCTGCGAGACGCGGTCGCCGGAGATGGCGTTCATGACGTTCTTTTCGAAGCCGAGCTTTTCGTAGTACTGGTAGTACGCGTCGTTGACGAGGCTGGAGCCTTCCGCGCCCTTGCCGGAGATGGCGGCCTTGTATGCCTTGTCGAGGATGACGTTCATTTCGCTGGCGACTTCGCTCCACGTGCGGTCGCCTTTGCCTTTGGAGGAATTCTTTTTGGCCGCGTCGAGCTTCTTACGTTCCGCGGCGGTCTGTTCGGCGCGCTGCTTCGCGTAGGTTTTGGGGTCGGCGAGGTTCGCGTTGCCGTCAAGCGTCTGCGCGGCCGTGTCAAGGTCCGCGTTCAGCGCGTTGATTCCGTTTGCGATCGCGCTCCCCTGGCCCTGCTGGTACGCGAGTCCTTCCAAATCGGTGAACTGTGTGAGCAGCGCCTGCTGCTTGTCGGCGGAAATGGTGTCGTTGACGGCCTTCGAGAAGTTGGATGCGTCGTAGCCGATCCAATGCGCGGTCTGGAAGCCGGTGCCGGCCTGGCCGTAATCGCCGTCATTGTAGTCTTTTTCGGCGGTGGCGAGCTGCTTGGCGATATTCTGCGCGACGGCAGTCCAGGAATCGAAATTCGTCTGGTTGCCGTCAGCGGCGGACGCCTGCCGCGGCATCGCGATGCCGACAAACAGCGTGGCGAGCGCGATCATCAGCGCGGCGACGAGCGTGATGAGACGGCCGGAAGCCGAGACGCGCGAATCGCACGAATCGTAGGAACCGGCTGCGTGGCGCTGCGCGACGCGAGATGGTAGTGCCCGAAAAGTTACGCACTTTGGATCATGGCCGTCCATGGAGCGATGATCAGTTCGCTTCCACGAGGTTGTCATCGAACCGGGACATGTCGAGGTAGCGGCGGGTCGACCATTCGTTCGCGGTGACGTACCGGATGCGCGCGCAGACGAGCATGAGCGCGCTGTTCCCGTCGGGGAAGCCGCCCACGACGCGCGTGCGCCGGCGGATCTCCCTGTTCAACCGCTCGATCATGTTGTTCGTGCGGATGCGCCTGCGGTGCCCGTCCGGGAACTCGTCCAGCAGGTAGGTCGTCGTCTCGCCGACGCCCTCCCGCAGGCAGTTGGCGGCGGCCCTCAGCCTCCTAGACCTCATCTCCGCGGCGACTTGTTCGGCTTTGTCCAGCGCGGATTCCCGGCTTTCCATGGCGAATACCGCCTTCAGGGCGGCGGACGCCCATTCCCTGTGGATCGGCGGGACCTTGGAGAGCACGTTGCGCATGAAATGCACCATGCAGCGTTGGTACTTCGCCTTGGGCAGCATCGAGCCGACCGTGGCCACCAGTCCGGCGCACCGGTCGCCGACCACGAGCCTGACGCCCTTCAGGCCGCGTTCGATCATGCCTCTGAAGAACTGCTCCCAGCTGGCCGAGTCCTCCCTCATGCCCTCCGTGACGCCGATGACCTCGCGATGCCCCTCCGCGTTGATTCCGATGGCGACCAGGACGCTCACGTTCTCCACGTGCCCGCCCCATGAGCGCTTGTGCCACACGCCGTCCACGAACACGTACGGGTATTCGGATTCCAACGGCCTCGTGCGCCACTGGTCGATCTCCCCGTAGATCCTTTTGAGCTTGTCGCTCAATGTCTGCGAGGGCATGCGGTCTCCCCACAGCAATTGGCTGATGTCGTCGACCTGGCGGGTGCTCACGCCCGCCAGGTACATGTCGATCAGGGATTCCTCGACGCTCTGCTCGCGCCGCCGGTAGCGTTCGATCACCGCGGACTCGAACAGGGCGCCCTTGAGTTTCGGCACCTTCAGCTCGAGCCTGCCGGCCTTGGCGGTGAGCTTGCGTTCGTAGTGGCCGGCCCTGTACGCCTTCCGTCCCCCGCTGCGCTCGTATCTGGCGGCCCCGGTGATCTCGTCGGCCTCGGCGTCGAGCATCGCGTTGAGGATCTGCGTCATCTTCTCGGTGATCAGCCGGTCGAGCCTGGTCTCGAGCAGGTTCTGGTCGATCTGTATGATGTTCTCGGGCATGGTTCCGTCTCCTGGCTTCCAATCGCGGTTTTTTGTTTTGGCGAATGAAAATCGTACACAGGACGCGGGCCATGCCCTCTTACGTCAGGGCCGGAATCCGAAAGTGCGCAAGAATTCGGGCGTTATCGCGAAGTGCCGAACCAAAGATTCCTGAGTATTCAAACTCGGGATTTCATTGAGGAGCTGTGGGCGAAGAAGCGCAACCGTCTCCAGTTTTTTAGATTAAAGCCAATATTCAGAGGTCTATCCAAAATCGCTGGATGATACTGTCTTCGTTCCGTCCCGTACCGTTCACGATTTCATTCTCCATCTTTCCACCATTGCTGATAATCGTCCGTCTTGATGCTTCATTGCTCTTGTGACAGGTAAGTAGAACACGTTGCTCGCCCTGCTCTTTGCAGATGGGCAGGAGTAAGGCGAGCATCGCTTTGGCATACCCTTTTTGACGTTCCGATGGCAAAATGCTATACCCAATATTTCCTCCGTATTGCAGCAGAAAAGGGGATAGCGGACGTCTGAAATCAATGATGCCGACGAGCTTGTCATCCGCCTTCCGAATAGCTAAAAATACTTTCGACGGCACATAGCCTTCGCCGTATTTCTTTTTCAATCGATTATCGAAATCGATCCATTCATCAAAAGAATCCGTGTCTTCGAGACCGGCACATCCATCGAGACTGTCGTTGTTTGCAAGCATCTCCTGCTTGTAATGCATCACTTGGCTCGCGTATTTTCGCGTTGGCTTGACCAGTGCTAAATCTCTTTGCATGATTATGTCCTCTGTTTATTGATGCGCAAGTGCCTGGCTCGTGCCGTTTAATGTCCAATTATACGGACGCGTTTGTAGTTATCGGCAAAACGAGATGCTGACAAAGCTCGCGTTCCAACTCAAATATTCGTTGTATCACACGCGCATTAGCTATATTTATGTATTTAGTCAAGTCGGCGTTTCGTGATTGGTTACGAAACGCCGACTTGCCTAAATATAGGCAGGGGCAGCAGGGCCCCGCGGTCCTCTGTGTTTTGTCAAATTGAAGCAGTCCAACAAAACGGCGCCGCCCCCATCGGCCTAACTTCTATTGAACAGACGCAGCTGGCTT
>OICE01000434.1_pt1 | contig 12155 bp, 10 predicted proteins | sample 1581171 | NCBI WGS metagenome assembly OICE01 (sample SAMEA3882545, study PRJEB24775) | human gut metagenome | biome: human-associated habitat; feature: intestine environment; material: feces | place: Netherlands | collected 2009/2010 | reverse complement strand
CCGTCCCGATACCGCGCTGGTCAGCATTATGATGGCCAACAACGAGATCGGCACCATCCAGCCCATCAAGGAAATTGCGGAGATCGCCCACAAGCACGGCGTGTGGATGCACACCGATGCGGTGCAGGCCGTTGGCAGCATTCCCGTGGATGTCAAGGAGCTGGGCGTGGATATGCTGTCCATGAGCGCCCACAAGTTCAACGGCCCCAAGGGCATGGGTGCGCTGTACTGCCGCAAGGGCATCTGGCCCCAGAACCTGATCGACGGCGGCAGTCAGGAGGCCCGCCACCGCGCCGGCACCGAGAACGTGGCCGGTATCGCCGGTATGGGCAAGGCCCTGGAAATGGCCGTCGCCCATCTGGACGAGCGGATGGCCCACGAGAAAGAGTTGCGTGATTACGTCATTGACCGCGTGCTCAAGAACATCCCGGAGGCCCGCCTGAACGGCGGCCTGGAGCACCGTCTGCCTGGCAATGCGAACATCAGCTTCCCGGGCCTGGAGGGCGAGACCATCCTGCTGGATCTGGATATGCACAACATCTGCGCATCCACCGGCTCTGCCTGCAACTCCGACAGCCTGGATCCCAGCCATGTTCTGCTGAGCATCGGCGTGCCGGAGGAGATCGGCCACGGTTCCATGCGGTTCACCTTTGGCCCGCAGAACACCATGGAAGAAGCAAAATATCTGTGCGACGTGCTGGAGGAGGTCATTCCCCGCCGCCGTGCTATGAGTTGTATGTGGCTGCAGGGCCAGAACACCGCCCGTCATTTCAGCCTGAAGGGAGAAAACTAAGATGGCAAGTATGTATAGCGCAAAGGTCATGGAGCATTTCGCAAACCCGCACAATGTCGGCGAGATCCCCGATGCAAACGGCGTGGGTGAAGTCGGCAACCCCAAGTGCGGCGATATCATGCGCATGTACCTGAAGATCGAGAACAATGTGATCGTTGATGTCAAGTTCCTGACCTTTGGCTGCGGTGCCGCCATTGCTACCAGCAGCATGGCCACCGACCTCATCAAGGGCAAGACCATTGACGAGGCCCTGAAGCTGACCAACAAGGCCGTTGTGGAAGCTCTGGAAGGTCTGCCCCCCATCAAGGTGCACTGCTCCGTTCTGGCAGAGCAGGCCGTGAAGGCTGCTCTGTCCGACTACTACCGCCGTCAGGGCATCGATCCGGAACCCATTGTGGGCAAGCTGGAAGAAGACTGTGACCATTGCAGCGGTGAGAGCTGCAAGGTCTGAGCAGGATCCGCAGAATCATAAAAAGGGGTGGTTCCCGGTCGGGAACCACCCCTTTTTTGGTATCATACGGAACTGCGGTGAAAGTTCAGCGCAGATTCGCCTTTTGGATCAGGCTGCGGATATGGTGGGCCAGCATCTCGATGGCGGGGCCGTTTTCACCGCCATTGGGGATGATGATATCGGCGTTGCGCTTGCTGGGCTCCACAAAAGCCTCGTGCATGGGCTTGACGGTGGCGCGGTACTGGGCGATGACGCTGTCCAGAGAGCGGCCCCGCTCCTTGACATCCCGCAGGATGCGGCGGAGGATCCGCTCGTCCGCGTCGGTGTCTACATAGATCTTGTAATCGAACAGGCTGCACAGCTCCGGCTCAGCCAGGGGCAGAATGCCCTCCACGATGAGGACGGGGGCAGGCTCAATATGCTGCACCTCGCTGCTGCGGTTGTGGTTGGCGTAATCGTACACGGGGCAGTCGATGGCGCGGCCCGCTTTCAGCTCCTTCAGGTGCTGGATGAGCAGGTCGTTGTCGAACGCGTCCGGGTGGTCATAGTTCAGCTTGCAGCGCTCTGCAAAGGGCAGTTCATCGTGGCGCTTGTAGTAGCTGTCGTGGGAGATCAGACGCACCTCGTCCTCCCCGAACCGCTCCTTGAGCCGGTAAGCCAGCGTGGTCTTGCCGCTGCCCGAGCCGCCTGCGATGCCGATGATCAGATTGTTCATGTCCCAAAATCCTCCCGCCTGCCGATTCCGGTAGAAAAATCGGTCAGAATAAGCTATAATAGGTATATTGTTGGGGAACACCCCTGTTTCTCACTGCTTATGATATCACAAATCCATTGTTTTTGACAGAGTAAGAGGAAAATTGATGAAAAAGATCGTTCCGGCCCCGTATATCGACCAGACTGCCCGCTGGGTGAACGGCTGCGAGAGCATCAGCAGCGTGATGCTGCTGCAGGCCGTGGGCATCCCCATTGACCCGGATGTGTTCATTGAGCGCGACCTGCCCCACGCCCCCTACTGGGAACAGGAGGGCAGGCTCTACGGGCCTGACCCGATGTTCGTCTACCCCGGTGACCCCCACGACCACACCGGGTATGGCTGCTATGCCCCCTGCATCGTGCAGGCCTTGCAGAGCGCGTTGGAGCATGAAGGCGCGGCGGACCGGTTCGAGGTGCTGGACGTGAGCGGCGAGACCGCAGCGCAGCTGTGCCGGTTCATTGACGAGGGAATGCCGGTGGTGTTCTGGGCAACGCTGGATTTTACCCCGGTGCCCGAGGAGCGGGACCACTGGCTGCTGGCCGATGGCACCGACTTTGCCTGGAAGTGCCACGAGCACTGCCTGCTGCTGGTGGGCTACGATGAGGAAAACTACTGGTTCAATGACCCGTGGCATGACCACGGGGTCTGTGCCCGGCCCAAGGAGCTGGTGGAGCGCTGCCACGCGGCACAGGACTCCTATGCGGTGACCCTGCGGCGGAAATAAGAAAGGCGGAACATGAAAACAGAGAAACTGAAACAGAACGTCAAGGGCTATGTTCATCAGTTTGAGGATGGCGGCCTGCGGCTGCTGAGAAAGGGGCAGAAGGGTGTGATCCACGCCATCTTCAGCCGCTTTGGCCTGGTGCTGATCCTCCTGCTGCTGCAGGTGGGGCTGCTGTTCAGCATCTTCCGGTGGTTCGGCAACCTGTGGCCCCATTACTTTGGCGGCAGCGTGGTCGTTACATCGGCCATGGTCATCTACCTGCTCAACAGCAAGATGGACAACAGCGCCAAGATCACCTGGATGGTGGTGGTTGCCATTGCACCGGTGGTGGGCATTCCGATGTTCTTCTATGTCAAGAGCAATTTCGGGCACAACATCCTGCGCAAACGGCTGCTGGAGCTGGAGGACCAGCTGCGCGGCTGGCTGCCGCAGAGCCAAAAGGCAGTGGAACAGCTGAAAGCGCTTGAACCCGGCGCAGCCTCGCTGGCAAAGTACCTGTATGGGCGGGGCGGTGGCTTTCCGGTGTACCAGAACACCGCCATGACCTACTTCCCCGGCGGCGAAGCAAAGTTTGAGGAACTGCTGCGCCAGCTGGAAACGGCAGAAGAATATATCTTTGTGGAGTATTTCATCATCGACGAGGGCCTGATGTGGGGCAAGATCCTGGAGGTGCTGGCCCGCAAGGCGCTGCAGGGCGTGGATGTCCGGGTGATGTACGACGGCACCTGTGAGTTCTCCACCCTGCCCCGCAATTACCCCCGGCTGCTGGAGAAGCTGAACATCCAGTGCAAGGTGTTCAGCCCGGTGCAGCCGTTCGTCTCCACCCATTACAATTACCGCGACCACCGGAAAATTCTTGTCATTGACGGGCGGGTCGGTTTTACCGGCGGCGTGAATCTTGCCGATGAGTACATCAACCACATCCAGAAGCATGGCCGCTGGAAGGATGCCGCCGTGATGCTGGAGGGCGAGGCAGTCCGTTCGCTGACGGCCCAGTTTCTGCAGATGTGGGGCATCCTGAAGGAGCCGGAATATGAGCAGTTCCTGACCCGGCCCATTCCGGTGCCGGAAAATGCAAAGGGCGTGGCGGCTCCCTATGGGGATTGTCCGCTGGACGGCGAGCGGGTGGGCGAGATGGTCTATATCGACCTGCTCAACCGGGCCAGGGATTACATCCACATTATGACCCCCTACCTTATTCTGGACGGCGAACTGGAGACCGCCCTGAAATTTGCCGCTGAACGGGGCGTGGATGTCCACCTCATCCTGCCCGGAAAGCCGGACAAGCAGTTCCCCTACGCACTGGCAAAGAGCCACTATTCGGCCCTGCTGGATTCGGGTGTGAAGATCAGCGAGTGGAGCCCCGGCTTTGTCCATGCAAAGGTGTTCGTGGTGGATGACAGGGAAGCGGTGGTGGGTACCATCAATCTGGACTACCGCAGCCTGTACCATCACTTTGAGGATGCCGTCTGGATGGCGGATGCTCCCTGTATCCGGGACATTGAGCAGGATTTCCAGCACACGCTGGAACAGTGCCGCACGGTGGAAAATACCTCGGCCAGCATCTGGCAGAAGCATTATCTGCTCCGTGCCACCGGAATGCTGCTCAAGGTCATTGCACCGCTGCTGTAACAGCTGAATTACAGAGCAACAGCCCCCTCAGGCTATGTGACCCGAGGGGGCTGTTGTTTTGTATGATCCTTATCTGGGGTAGCACAGCGCCAGCTTGGAATAAAAATCTTCCAGTGCAAAACGAACATCCAGATCGTGATAGACACGGATGGTTTTACGGTCGGAAGCTTCAGCATAGGTCAGGCTGGGCAGGAGCACAGGGGCCGGGCGGAGTGTCCAGTGCCCCCGGAAGCCATTCTCCAGCAGGACGGCGGCGGTAGTGTTGTCGCCCAAAGTCCAATTGCCCCCGGTGCGCAGAGGAAAGCGGGGATCGTATTCGGAGGGGTACTCGTCCATCAGCTGCTGAAATAGATAGGCTCCCACTTCGCCGCAGGGCCGTACCCGAAGTGCCAATTCGGAAAGGGATACCTCAAATCTGGCGTAGACATCCTGTGGAATCTGCCAGACCGTGACAGCGCTGTCCAACAGGACACGGCAGGCGATGGGGTCTTGCTGAACATTGAATTCCGGTCGTCCGGCGGGATAGGGGCCGCCGCCGTTCCAAAGCACCGTCATGCGGGACGCGATCTCCGGGGCACGGTTCAGGGCGGCGGCAATGTTTGTCATAGCGCCCTGGGCCGCAATGTACAGGGGAGCCGGGTCATCCCGCAGAGCCTCCTGGATCAGAAACTCGACGGCTTCACAGTCGGGAGAATCCTCCGGAGAGGCGAGAGGGGCAGTACAACCATGAAGAACAGGAACATCGTCGATGTGTGCGGCGTTCAGCAGGCGGCATACCTCCTGATAACTGCGTTCCATGCTGTGGGGCGGCAGACCCCTTTGGGTGGTTTTGACCTCGAAATGGGTGGCACAGATACCGCGCACGTCAAATTGCGGAGTGAGCAGATGGTGCAGGATGGCAAAGTCATCATCGCCTTCGTTTTTTGCATCAGTGTCAATGATGACCCGCACCCGGCAGGCCTCCGGCGGTGCAAATCCCAGCCGCGCAAGAAGTTCAGAGCGTTCCATGTTGTGTTCCCTCAGTTCAGCTTTGCCAGAGCTTCGTTCAGTGCGGCCAGCTTTTCTTCATCGAACATTTTGTTGCTGTAGAATTGCAGATCGTTCACCGAAATGCCCCGGGAGCCGGGCTCCTGCTGCACATATTGGGCCAGCTCCGGCAGCAGCTGCTGGATCAGGGCAGCGGACTGAGGAGTGTCCAGCAGGGTGCCAATCTTCATATCAAGACAGAATTCCTTGACTTCCTCCGGGGCGGGCACCAGCACGTCGTGGTTGAAAATGTGGTTCAGGAAGCCGAGTGCCATGCCCTGCCACACTGCGGATTCCGGGTTTTCCGGGTTTTGGGGATTGGCAATGTGGCGGCTGCCGGTGGAGAAGCCGTGGTCGCCGTAAGCAAAGATATGCATCTCATAGGGGATCTTCCGCTCTGCCAGCAGGGTGGCAAACTGCAGGGACTGCGTGGCGGGCACCAGATGGTCGCCCTGAGTGGCAAAAAGGAAGGCAGGGGGAGTCTGGTCATCCACCTGCTGCAGCAGGTCCGGCAGCTCCATGCCCAACGCCTTGCCCGGGATGCTGAACACAGCGTAGCCCAGCAGCATGGCCGCGGGACGGACCCGGCCCATGGTGCCCACCGAGGCGGCAAGATGCCCGCCGGCAGAGAAGCCTACCACGGCGATCTGTTCCGGGTCGATGTGCAGGTCGCCTGCGTTCTGGTGCAGGTAGTCCATGGCCTCCTGCGCCTCGGCAAAGGCATTGGTATAGACCTCCTCCACCGGACAGTTCTGGGAGACACTGTACCGCAGCACAAAGGCATTGTAGCCTGCGTTCAGGAAGGCCAGCGCTACAGGATCGGCTTCCCGGTCTGAGCAGAAAGCATAGGCTCCGCCCGGAAAGATCAGGATCGCAGGACAGCGGTCCAGAGCAGGCATTTCGGTGCAGGGATCCTGCAGGTAGCAGGTCAGCTGGGCATTGTGGGCCCCCATGGGGATCTGAGTGATTTTCATAGTTGGCTCCTTTTTCCTGTAATAAAACGGGCCTTCGTACAGATAACCCCAAAAGGCAGGGGGGTCCCTGTGCGAAAGCCCAAAATCGACATTGTTATTCTGACATCAATATAGCAGATAGCAGAAACACTGTCAAGGAGATTTACTGGTATTCCTTTTCCATCGAGAAGCCCCGGCCGCTGACTTCGGTCACGCGGCTGACGATAAGGAAACAGGCGGGGTCGATGGAATGGACCAGCTTTTCCAGCCGGGGCAGCTCCCGATTGGAGATGACGCTGAGCAGCACCTCGCTGGGCTCGCCGGTGTAGCCGCCCTCACCGTGGAGCACGGTCACACCACGGTCGATCTCAGCCAGAATGGCGGTGCGGATTTCATCCGACCGGGTGCTGATGATCTTGACCTCGGTGCGGCTGTCGCCCAGCATCAGCATCTTGTCCATGACGATGGTGTGGGTGATGACCAGCACGATGCCGTAGAGCACCTGCTCCGGCTGGCTGAACGCTGCCTGCACCAGCAGGATGGCGATATCAAAGAGCATCATGGTGATGGACACCGGCCAGCGGAACCATTTCTGCAGCACCAGCGGGGGGATATCCATGCCGCCGGTGGAAGCGCCCGCCCGGATGACCATGCCCAGCGCAACGCCGATGCCCAGACCCGAGAAGATGGTACAGAGGAAGATATCCTCAGTCAGCACCCGGCCGTCCAGCAGCCGCTCAAACAGCTCCAGAAAGGCGGGGCTCAGCACGCTGCTGGCAAGGGTGTTCAGTGCGAACTTCTTGCCCAGCACCGCCCAGCCCCACACCAGCATGGACATGTTGAAGAGGAAGAGGAAACCGGAGACGGAGAGCCCCGTCAGCCGCCCGAAGGCCAGCGCGATGCCGGTGGCACCGCCCGTGATGAGCCCGGCGGGCTCCAGAAACAGGGCCACCGCCAGCGAATACAGCGCGTTGCCCAGGATGATAGCCAGACTGTTCAGCAAAAGCTGCTGCCAGCGACGAGTAGATTTCATAGCAGTACCTCCCATACTATCCTTATAATACAGGAAAACTTCAAGAAAATCCACCCGATGCGGTTGCTTCCCATCAGAACAGCGGGATTGATGTGGCTGCCAAGGGCTCCCCCTTTGGGGGAGCTGGCGCGAAGCGCCTGAGAGGGTGAGGCCGTTACTCCTCGTCCAGCAGCCGCAGACCCGCCGTATCGGTCACGGGCAGGGAGAACACGATGGCTCCCGCCTTGGGGTCTGCCCCCTGCATGATGGCCTGCATGATCTGGTTTTTCAGGGTGGTGCGGGACACGATGAGCACCAGCTCCTTCTCGTTGACCAGATCCACCCCCATAAAGTGGGCGGCACCCTCCATGCCGGTGCCCTTTGCGTGGATGACGGTGCCGCCGCCAGCTCCAGCGGCGCGGGCCGCGTCCATGATGGAGCCGGTGTGGCCCTGATTGGCAATGACGAGCAGTAGCTCATAGCGGGTATCCTTCAAGGTGCTTTCCTCCTTCAGTGCAAAGGTCTGGTGTTCGGTCAGGAATTGCAGCGCCCGCTTGCCGCCGATGCTGCTGACTGGGATGATGAACGCGATGCCGGTGCCCGGCACATCGATGCGCATTTTGCGGCGCAGGTCTTTTTGCAGGCCGGGCCAGGTCTCGGCGGTGATCATGGCAAAGAGCACGGCCTTTTCGGTCTGCTCCAGCCCCAGGGTGGAAAGGGTCTCCCGCACCGCCGTGCCTGCACCCACCGTACGCAGGCTGACCGTGATGCCGTGCTCCTCGTAAAGGGCCAGAAAGGCATCGGTGGAGTGGCGGTCGGTGATGGTGACGAGCCAGTATAAAGTATTCACAGCAGGACCTCCTTACAGCTCGATGATGGCATCATCCGGCAGGTCGGCAAAGGCCAGCGCGGCGGCGGGCACAGGCTGTGCCTGGCGGGCCCGGCGCTGCTTGAGCTGGGCCATCAGACCCATGAGCTGCACCGTGATGAGGGGGGTCATGGCGACCATGGCCACCACGCCGAAGGCATCGGTGACGATATTGCCGCCCACAGCCACACAGGCACCCTGTGCCAGCGGCAGCAGGAAGGTGGCCGTCATGGGGCCGGAAGCAACGCCGCCCGCGTCAAAGGCGATGGCGGTGTAGAGCTTGGGCACCACGAAGGAGATGCCGATGGCAAAGGCATAGCCCGGGATGAGGAACCACAGGATGGAGATGCCGGTGAGCACCCGCACCATGGCAAGACCCACCGAGAGGGAAACGCCTGCCGAGAGGGCCGCGCCCATGGTGCCGGCAGAGATGGCACCGTCAGTCACTTCCTCGACTTGTTTGTTCAGCACATAGACAGCAGGCTCGGCCTTGACGATGAAGTAGCCGATGAGCATCCCGATGGGCACCAGCAGCCAGCGGAAGCTCTGGCCTGCCAGCACCTGACCCAGATAATTACCGGCTGGCATAAAACCGATGTTTGCGCCTGCGAGGAATAGCACAAGACCGAGATAAGTATAGGCAAGGCCCACGCCGATGCGGCCCAGCGTCCGGCAGTCGAGTTTGAGGGCCGCCAGCTGGAACACGCCGAACATGGCGATGATGGGCAGCAGGGAGGTGGCAATCTCCTTGATGTAGGTGGGCAGGCCCTCGTGGAAGAGATGCCACAGCTCCACGGAATCGCTGACGTTGGGCAGGATGGGTGGAACGTAGGTGCTGTCGCTGGCCTGGAACGCAATGCCCAGAATGAGCACCGCCAGAATGGGGCCGATGGAGCAGAGCGCCACCAGACCAAAGCTGTCGTCTGCGGCATGGCGGTCGGAACGGATGGCGGCCACGCCGACACCCAGCGCCATGATGAAGGGAACGGTGATGGGGCCGGTGGTCACGCCGCCGGAATCAAAGGCCACGGAAAGAAATTCCTTTGGCACAAAGGCGGCCAGCACAAAGATGAGCCCGTAGAACACCACCAGCAGCTTGGGCAGGGCAATGCCCAGCAGCATACGCAGGAAGGCGACCACGAGAAACAGCCCCACGCCTGCCGCCACCGAGAGGATGAGGGTCATGTTGGGGATGGAGGGCACCTGATTGGCCAATACCTGTAAGTCGGGCTCCGAGATGGTGATGAGGAAGCCCAGCAGAAAGCCGACACCGATGATGAGCGGCACGCTCCGGCTTTTGGTGAGCATTGCGCCCACCCGCTCGCCCATGGGGCTCATGCTCATCTCCGCGCCCAGCGTAAAGAACATGATGCCCACAATGATCATAGCCGCGCCCAGCAGGAAGCAGAGCAGGATGCTGGGGGAGACGGGAGCAATGGAGAAGCAGAGCACCAGCACAATGGCCACGATGGGCAGCACCGCCTGAAGCGCTTCCAATAATTTTTCCCGCAGTTTGGGGATGGATGCCTTGAGAATAATGTCCACCGACCTTTCGAGAAAATATTTCCGCAGTGTACAAAACACATGCAGATATATGAATAGTATACCGAAAAACGGAAAAAGGGGTCAACTAAGAAACGGTAAAGATGGATAAATGGGCGCAAAATTTACAAATTGGAAATCAAATGGAAAACGATGAGAAATAAAACGCCCGGCGGGACAGACCAGCCGGGCGGGAAAAGCATTATTTGACTTCCTGTTTGCCCAGAACGTCTGAGGTGGGGGTCTGGAAGGTGGGGATGTCGGCGTAGGGATCGGGGGTCGTATCTGCAGGCAGGCTCTTCATGTACTTGTCCATGGATTCGGCCACCTGCTTGGCAATGGCCACGGCCTCGACCACGGTACGGGCACCCATAACGGCATCGCCGCCGGCAAACACGCCCTCGCGGGTGGTGCTGCCGTCCTCGCTGACGGTCAGCAGGCCCTTCTGGTTGGTCTCGATGCCGGTGGTGGTCTTGACGAGGTTGCTCTCCGAGCCCTGGCTCACCGAGACGATGACACCGGTGTGGGGGTAGAAGGTCTCGCTGCCCTCTACCTGCACGAACTTGCCCTCTTCGTTCTTGACCGTGTCGCGGCAGATCAGGCCGTTTTCCCGGATCTCCACCGGGGCCTTGCAGAAGCGGAAGCCCACGCCCTCGAGCTTGGCATAGCTGACCTCGTACGCAGAGGCGCTGATGCAGCTCTCGTCCCGGCGGGCATAGCAGGTGACATGGCGGGCACCGTTGCGGATGGCGGTGCGGGCGCAGTCCATGGCCGAGTTGCCCACGCCGATCACGGCGATGTCGTCCCCCAGCCGGAAGGCCTTGGAGTTGGCCAGATAGTCGATGCCGAAGGCCACGTTGCCCAGGGTCTCACCCTTGATGTGCATGGCGTTGGCCTTCCACAGACCGGCACCGATGAACACGCTCTTGTAGCCGTCGCGGAACAGGTCGTCGATGGTGATGGTCTTGCCGATGGTGGTGTTGGGCCGGACATGGATGCCCTTGAGCTCAAGGTGGCGGTACTGGAAATCGTCCAGCACACTGTCGGGCAGGCGGTAGTTGGGGATGCCGTACCGCATCACGCCGCCGATCTTATCCCGGGCATCAAAAATGGTGATATCATAGCCCCAGCGCGCCAGCAGTACGGCAATGGTCAGGCCGGCAGGGCCTGCACCCACCACGGCGGCTTTCATGCCGTTCTTGGGGGCGGGGCCCTTGGTCATCTTGTTGGCATAGGTGGTGGAGATATAGTCCTCGATGATGGAAAAGTGGACAGGATCGTGGCTGGGCATCCGGTTGCGGATGCAGTGGCCCTCGCACTGGTTCTCGTGGTTGCAGACCAGAGAGCAGACCGTGGTCAGGGGGTTGTTCTCAAACAGCATCCGGCCTGCGGCATCCAGCTCGTTTGCCTTGAGCAGACGGATGACCTCGGGAATGTTGGTGTGGATGGGACAGCCCTGCTGGCACATGGGCTTTTTGCAGCCGAGGCAGCGGTTGGCTTCGTCCAGAACGTGTAATGCCATGGAGTTCCTCCTCTTGTCCCACAGGCTGGGGACGCTTCGTTGTATCCAATACTATCATTATGATACACCGAACCGCTGCCGGGATACAAGTGTGGAAATGTAAAAATTTCAGGAGAAAATTTTGCTATTTCGTCAAAAAGATAATTTTTTGACGAAGTGCACCCCCCATCGGCTCCGGCTTTTTACGACACAGCGCGCCAAAATCACAGGCCCGCAGCTGAGCGTCCACCACCGCCCGGCAGGGGACGTTCTGCTCGGCCAGCCGCGCAAGGGAGTGAGACACCGGCAGTGCGGCAGCCTTCAGGAGGGAAAGGGCATCCTTCTGCGCCCCCAGCAGGTGGAGATAGGGCGGCAGGGCGGGGAAGGCATCGGCAGAATAGTCCAGAGCGGCATCCATGGCCAGGCGGCGCATCCGTGCCCGTGGATAGCGCACGGTGGTCAGGCTGTCCAGCAGCTCCGCATGGGTGGTGCTGGAACGCACGGCGGCTTCCAGCCGGTGCTCCAGACCTTCCGAAATGCCCCGCACCTGGGCAAACGGCGCGGTTCCTGCGCACCGGCTGCGCAGAAGCGCCAGCTGACAGCGCTGGGCGGCCGCAAGATCGGTGTACTGCCCGGCGGCAAAGGCTTCCCGGTAGAGCGGCAGGACTTCCGCCGGAACATAGGGAGCCGCGGCATCAGCTCCGCCGTTCTGCCAGAGCGTGCGCAGGGCGCTGGCACTGGCAAACTGCCCCCCTGTTTCGGTCAGGGCCTGCCCATGACCGGCACCCTGCCGGGGCAGGGGAATCGGCACCAGAGAAGCCCCCAGCTCCAGGATAGCCTTGCAGTATTCCACGGCCAGATTGTTGTTGGGCTTGTCCAGCAGGGCGGCAAGGCCGGTG
>OICE01000433.1_pt1 | contig 12186 bp, 9 predicted proteins | sample 1581171 | NCBI WGS metagenome assembly OICE01 (sample SAMEA3882545, study PRJEB24775) | human gut metagenome | biome: human-associated habitat; feature: intestine environment; material: feces | place: Netherlands | collected 2009/2010 | reverse complement strand
GGCCTACACCCATAATTGGGAAAATTAGAATTAAGATGACCCAAGGCATTTTCATAGAGGATGTCTTATTTGATGCGTACAATCCCAAAACCAAGATCCCACTCAAAATCCTTGTAAATAAATTTATGATTTCTGCATATTCATTCAAGCGTGTTACGATAGTAATAATAAAAATCACTTCCAGAAGAATGCAGATTATGGAAAAACACAGCCGTTTTACCAATGTCATTAAGTTAAGAATTTTGACATAATTATAAAACACATCATATTTGCAATTGTTTGATAAATATGATGTGTTTTTTTCTTTTATCTATTTTGTAGCACAACAAAAAGACAGATTGTTTATCTGTCAAAAAAAACTTATAATTATCTATGATTAAGCCACTCTATATAGAAAGCTTACAGATGCCTGGGGTTTGACTTTGCGAGGGTCTTTTCGACCAGGTCTTACTGGTAATACATGCTTTTCTATTAGGTTAATCACATCAGGTGGACTAAGATTGCGTTTATTACGGAGATATTCTCTACAAATATAAATGGCGATTGTAAAGTTCACCTGTTTTGTTTTATCATTGTTTTTCATTTGTTTTATTACATGTGTTGTTATTAATTCGCAATAGTTATACAAAAGTAATCGTGCATATATTTCTTGTTTAATAAAATCTGGTTTTCGTGCATGGAAACTTGTTAATCCTATGGCATATTTTAATTCTCTGAATGAAGTTTCTATTCCCCATCTCAAATGATAGATTTCCTTTATTTTTTTTACATCAAAAATATTTCTATCAAGATTTGTAATTATTATTTCATAAGAATTAGACCCTATAGGAAATCTAATAATACGAAATGATAATTCGTATGTTTTATCACTTTTTCGTGGAAGATAATCAAACACTTGATTTACAGGCATCCACTTATAGCCTGCATTTTTTGTGGTCTTTGTATTTTTCCTCGAAAAAATCTGAGTGATATCTATATCAAACTCATCATTTGGAGGAAGATTTAACCCAGATACAATTCCATTACTATTTTTATCTTTGACACGTATAGCGAATTTCCATCCTTTTTCAATTGCATGTGCAAAAATGTTATAGTTTTCATATCCTCTATCAGCAACAAGAATAACATTCTCTAGTTTTGATCTGTCAATCATTGTTGCACATGCTCTAAACTCGTTGTAATCCGCTGCTGTTTGCACTAAAACATCGGTGTATATACGATTCAAAACATCATAAAAGGCATTTAGATGTAGTTTATTAACAATTGAACCATGCTGATTACGTTCCCAAAAAGTTTCTGGATCCTTTTGATTGGTTGCAATGGTCAAGTTACTTCCATCACATGCAATTAAACGATAACCATGATAATTATTAGTAGTTGGAAGGTTGTCATCCGTAAAAGATTTAAACAAATATTCAAAAGCCTCTGGAAGTACTTTTGAACGTTGTTGCGTAAATGCTGACACAGACGGAGTATTTTTGTTAAAATCAAAGAAATCAAGTAGTTCTTTACTCATAGTAGCTCCACCCGAATTCATCATGATTCCTATAAAAGTTTTGAAATCAATTTTCCGTTTTCGAGAGAAATCGACATTGGGGTTTCGAAGAAATAAACATGGATTGTTAGCTAATTCCGAAATATGATTCTTTAGAGAATCTGAAACTTGATTAATATAATTGCTCATATGCGTTACCTCCTTGCAATCAAGATGTTCTTAATTACAAGGGCCGCTTTCGCTACCTCATTATCATTCAATAGCGAAAGCGGCCGCACATTTCGAATCATATGTCAAGCATTTATTACAAAATAAAAAGACCCTAGCATCATTTCTGATGCTAAGATCTTGATTGGTCATCTTAACTTAATGACATTGCGCGTCTGCGCTTCTTTTTTATGTATCCTTTACCCATTCAGTCCCATCGCCCGTGCGATCATGGCAAGAAGAAACAGGTGTGCCGGATAGAATATGTAGAAGAAATACTTCATCTGTTTTCCCCTGGTTCCATTGTAAAAATAAATCGGTATCATATCTAAAAATGCTGCCGCTTCAATGATACTTGCCAGCAGGATTAAAACCAGAACACCGATACCCATTCCCTTCACTTTCTTCGGATAAAACATGTAAATTGCAAAAATTGTCACAATTCCCGACAAATCGTAATCTGTACGGAAAAGAAGTGCCAGAAATCCCCCGGCTGCAACTGTCACAATGATAAGAATCACACGGATGGCTGCTGCTTTTTCCCCGTAAACATCCGCCAAAGTAAAAAAGACATTGTTGCTGGAAAAATCCCACATTCTCCTGCTGAATGCCAGGTCAAACGGAACCTCGGAAATCAGGGCAAACAAAAAAAGCCTTCCCGCATATTTTGCCCTGCTACGTGTATGATAAAATCCTTCTACCAGAAGAAAACAGTAAATCGGAAACGCCAGTCTTCCAATGATGCGCATGAAAAATGCGGGGGCTTCTAATCCCGGAATCTGTTCTAAAATAACGGCTGACGTGTGATCAATCAGCATGGAAATTACAGCAATCAGCTTTAACCAATAGCCGGAAATCCCCGGTTGTTTTGTTTCCATAACCATTCTCCTTTTTATCATTATTTTGCAAGAAGCTGTTGAATTTCTTCTTTATATGGAGGAATCGTCTTTTTTGTCTCCCCCTCTGCACAAAGCCATGGCGTTTCCAAAATCTTTGGAATTTCCATAAAACGTGGATCATGAACCAGACGATGCAACGTCTCAAATCCAATGGTTCCCTGCCCGATATTGGCATGACGGTCTTTGTGTGCCCCAAGTGGATTTAAACTGTCATTGATATGAAAGACCGCAATCTGATCCAGCCCGATCACCTGATCAAAATGTTTAAAAACACCATCGTAATCATGCACCAGATCATACCCGGCATCGTTTACATGACAGGTATCAAAACAGACTCTTAACCGTTCCTTTTTGTGCACTCCGTCATAGATTGCCCTAATCTCTTCAAACGTTCTTCCAATCTCGCTGCCTTTTCCTGCCATCGTTTCCAACGCAATAAACACATCATCCCCGTTGGCATCAAGCACCATATTCAGTCCCCGGACAGTCTGTGCAATTCCTGCCTCCGCCCCCGCGTCTAATGCAGATCCCGGATGCAGTACCAGAATTTTACTGCGCATGGCAGCCGTGCGCCGGATCTCTTTTTCCAAAAATTCCACAGCAAGCTCAAATGTCTCCGGCTTTACCGTATTGGCAAGATTGATGATATACGGTGCATGAACCACGATTTCCCGGATTCCGGCCTTTGTGGCATACTCCCAGCCCGCCTCAATATTTAAGTCTTTGATTTCTTTTCTCCGGGTATTCTGCGGTGCCCCTGTGTAGAGCATCAGCACATTTGCTCCATAACGCTCCGCTTCCTTCACGGATGCCAGAAACATCTCTTTTCCTGCCATTCCCACATGAGAGCCTATTTTAATTTCTTCCATTTTATATGTCCTCTGCTTTCAGCTTTTTCTTCTGCTGATGTGCAGTAATTGCGATCAGCAGATTTTGCGGAATAAATCTTCCGCATATCGTTGCTGCCTTGATTTCAGTCGTCGGAACAATGAGCACTTTGCGTCTTTTCATCTGCTTTAATGCATATCCGGCGCAATACTCCGGTGTGATTCCGGCCAGTGCAAATTCAACATTTGCCACTTCATTGAATTCCGTATTCACCGGACCCGGACACAATGCCCCTACATACACCCGGCTGCCTCTCTGCTTCAGTTCCAGCGCCACTGCCCGCGTCAGACTCGCCATATAGGCTTTGGTCGCATAATAGGTGGCCATATAAGGGCCTGCCGGAAGCAGTCCTGCCGAAGAAGCGACATTTAAAATGTAACCGCCCTCCTGCTTTTCCATGCGGCGAAGCATCAGTTTCATCAAAAGATGCATGGCCTTGACATTCACATCAATCATCTGCATTTCCTTCTCTGCATCTGTCTCGAGAAAACTGCCGCAATCCCCAAAACCGGCATTGTTGATCAATATTCCGACCGGAACCGGCTCCAGCTGCTGCATCAGACGGTAACACGCTTCTTTTTCGGACAAATCTGCCGTGATAACCATGCTTTCCGTCCCACTTTTTTTCAATTCCTCCGCCAGTGCCTGCAGCCGGTTTTCCCGTCGCGCAACCAGTACCAGACGGTATCCTTCTACCGCGAGCTGTCTTGCAAATGCCATACCAATTCCAGAGCTTGCCCCTGTAATAACTGCATATGTTTTTTTCATTTTACATCCTCCTAAAGCATAATGAGTATAACACAGCAGCCCCCGGTTGTCTAATAAAATCAGGGCTTACAGAGGTTTCCCCCTGTAAGCCCTATGGCAGAAAATGAGTATAAAACGATTGTTTTAAGGTTCTGGCTTATTTCACCTTTACCTTCATCTTTACTGTTTTCTTGGTTCCGTCTTTTAATGTAACCTCTGCGGTCACTTTTCCGGTTCCTTTCTTCTTTCCGGTAATCTTTCCATTTTTATTTACGGAAACCACAGACTTCTTGGAAGACTTATAGGTAATCTTTGCCACGTTTTCCATATTCAGTTTCTTGCTCCACTGGAATACGGTTGTCTTTTTTACACCAATATTTACTGTGCTCTTTGCAGGTGCGATAGTCTTTGCAATCTGCTTTGCAGCTGCCTTAACTTCTGCCTGTGTCTTTAAGACGTATACGCCACGGTCTTTGAAAGTCAGTGATACGGAACCGTCCTTTGTAACCTTATACGATTTCTTATTCACAAGAACCAGTTCTCCGGTCTTTTCGTCTTTCTTCATGACTGCAAGTTTTGCACCTGCTTTGACGTCTGCTGCATTTACCTGTACGGTGTATGCAGCGGTTCCATCTGCTTTCTTGACTTCCTGTGTGATGGTTACGTCTTTCGTTCCGGCAGCTTCTGTTACAGCTTGGATCACATCGGCATTTACGGTTGCTTTCACGCCTGTTTTGCTTGTCTTTCCAGTTGCTGCTACTGCTGCCTCTGCGGTTACTTTTCCGCTTGCATCCTTTGTGACTGTTACGGTTGCAGTCGTTCCTTCCGGAAGTTTTTCTGCAGGAATAACGATCGTTGTTGTATCCTTTTTGGTATCTTCAGAAGGCTTGGTTTCGGTTGTTGTGCTTCCACTGGAAGAACTTCCACCGGTAGATCCGCCGTTTGTACTTGAATTATTTTTCAGAACAACGGTACCACCATCTGTTGCCGCTGGAATGATCACTTTAATCTTTCCGTTACTTACCGTATATGTTTTTCCAGAATACAGATCCTTCAAAACAGTTCCATTATTTTCACTAACCGGAATTTCTACAGTCTGTGCAACATCTTTGATATTTAAACCAACATATAATTTTGTTCCTTTGTAGCTTCTGGATACAATATCATAACCATTTTCATCAGATGCTAAAATTGTTTTTCTGTCTCCTCTTGCAAATACATCTGTATATGCATTACGGATAGAAAGCATCTTCTTATAATGCTGATAGGTCTTATTGTCATTACTTACTATTGACCAGTCAAAATCATAACGATTTGTCTGATATGGATAATTATTTAATCCTGTCTGTCCGATTTCTTCCCCATAGTAAATAACCGGCTGTCCTTTTGCAGTAATCTGCAGGCTTGCGGCTACCATGGATGCCGCAGTTGCTGCGTCTTCAGCCATTCCACCATCCAAAAGTTTCTTCTTAAACCCATCCTCGTCATGACTTCCAAGGAACTGACCTGTCATATATGTATTGTTTAATACACTATTTCTGGATGTCAGGAAACTTTCTACGGAAGAAATATTTCCCTTTACAAAATTAGTTGCCTGATCGTTAAAATCAAAATCCAGATCTGAATCCATTTCTCCGGTTCCTAAAGTATTGCCATTAGAAGCATAGCCTCCTCCTGCATACTCTCCAATCATCTTAAAATCTGAATCTACTTCCGTCAGAGCATTCTTTAACTCTGCCCAAGTATCGTTTTCCACATGTTTAACTGTATCAACACGGAAATAGTCGATGCCAAAATCCTTTACCCACTGGGTCTGCCACTTTACAAGCTGTGCACTGACTGCTGGGTCTTCTGTTCTGAAATCCGGTAAATTGCTTAATGAGTCTTTCTGATCACTTCCAGATACGATATCTTCTCCGCTTCGGATCATATCACCAAAGTCCGTATCATATCCGGCATGGTTAACCACAATATCTACCATAATACGAATACCGCGGTTATGTGCCTGATCGATCAATGTCTGGAATTCTTCTTTTGTTCCAAGCGTTGGGTTCAGTTTTGTAAAATCGCTTGCCCAATATCCATGGTATGCAGCATTGTACGGAACATCTTCTTTTCCCGTGTCAGTTACCGTAACTCCCGGAATATTTTCTACAATAGGAGTAATCCAGATTGTATTAATTCCCAAATCCTCTAAATAGTCTAACTTTTGTGTAATTCCTGCGAAATCACCACCATGATACAGACCTGCATTATCCTTTCCGTAAGTCTTTGCTCCGCTTGCTGTATTGTTTGATTCATTTCCATCAAAGAAGCGGTCCGTTACCATAAAATAAATAACAGATTCATCCCAATCAAAATCTTTCGCATTTTTTCTGGTTCGGGCAGTCACTTCCACCTGTACACTTGTTGTATACTCATTTCCATACTGATCTGTTACAACAATTGGCAATGTCTTTTTTCCTAATGTTGTATCAGTTGTAGCTGAAATTGTTACAGCCTGTAAATCTGGTACAATTGCTAATGCACTACTTCCACCTAAAGAAGAAACATCAATGCTTGCAGATGCAACTTCTAATTTCTTCGTATCATTCTTGTCCTGATTTACCGTGAATTTTACAACATTATTCTCGTTATAATTAAATGAAGCGTTCATTACTTCTGCCTGAATAGAAGCATTCAGTTTATAATACTCAATATAAGAATAATCGTTTCCCGCTTTTTGTTCCTGCTTATCGTTATACTTGTCTAAAATATATTCCTCTCCCACTTTATAACGATAAAGTGTATGTCCACTTTCTAATTTATTATAGTTATACTCGAAACGCTTATTCTCTGCATTATAAGTCATTGGATATTCTTTGCCATCGATATCTACAGACACGTTCATATCTGCAAGCTTATCCTCAATCAATGCGTTATCATCCCGATAATAAAATGCAATTTTATTTTCTTTTGGCAATACTTCATACCCCTTGTTATAAGGAGCACTTAATACTGGTTCTTCCCCTTTTTTCATGCTTGCGCATACAACGTTCTGCTCTTGTGGAAATGCAATAGAGTGATCTCCTCCATCCTTGATCCAGTCAGAGCCGGAAGGATCCAGCACAACCACGAAATCAACCTTCGTACAGCTTGACTTTACCGGAACTTTAATTTTCCATTTTCCTGCTCCTGCGGATTCAAATTTTTTCAATTCTGCCGCAAAACCAGTGGTCCATGAATAAAACTCCGGGGTGGTTGTTAAAGTATCATTTTCATATTCAAGATAAAAATATCTTGGATCTTCTTTGGTAATGGTAGGTTTTTCTGTAACTGGTGTTTTTCCATACACATACCATAAGGTTACTTCTGAAGTATTCTCATCAATAGTATAGAATCGATTGCCATCTTGTCCCCCATCCCATGTTCCAGCTTGATCTCTAGCAATAATTCCAAGTGAATTGTATGGCACCGTAACCGTTCCCTGTACCCATGTTACATTATTTTCTGTATCTTCTACCGTTTTATTTAAAGTAACAGTCGTATTGTTATTGTTACTCCCACCATTCTCAAAAATGTAAATATCCGATACCCCGGGCTTCATTTCCAAATCCTGAGAATACATATTTATGGTTACCTGATACTGCTTTTCTACAACTGGAATTGACATTTCCTGTTCGAAATCACCACAAGAAACAATAACCGTCACTTCCGTCAAAGACGTGTCTTTTGCAACAGAAAGCCTATTGTCTGTCAATGTTACTCCCGCTATTTCTTCTTTTAACCTATAAGAAACATTAACATCTTTTGCATCAGCTGAAGTGCCATCATAATACTTTGCAGATGTTTTTAATTCTTTTGTTTTTCCCTTTGAAATATTTCCATTATCAACTACAAGTTTCTTTAACTTTTTCTGGCTAACCTCTACTTTTTTTGCATCCGTTGTATCTGTAAGGTCAATTGTAAAAGTAACATCAGATGGAGCCTCTATGGTCACGCTACGATTGCCACCACTGCCTTCTCCATATCCCCATGGTTTATCCCAGTTAAAATTCTCAGGATCCTGCAAAATCTTATAGGAATATGTTCCTGCTGCAACATTATGAAAAGTAATACTGAACTTATTTTTATTTGAAACATCCTGCAACAATACATTTCGCGTATCTTTTGCATCCCAGTTGCTATTTCCAGTCAATCCGGAATCTCCTGCAAGTGTAAATGTATTTTTAATTTCAGCAGCTTTAATTTCTGTTGTTTTTTCAGCACTTGTATACCATTTTCCCACTGAAGGATCAAAATATGCTTCTTTATATCCTTCATTTGCAATTTGGGCATTCCAGCATTTGTATTCTTTGCCTTCTTTATTAACAAACTGCAAGCCATCTATAGTCCCAGATATTTCGACATATCCCCATCCATTATTTGTTTGATCAGCTAATAATGTTGGATATTTATCGCCTGTTGTTCCCCAAGTGCTTGGACGGAATGCGTGCTCTGTATCCCCATTAGAAACTTTAGCATCAGTCCAAACATTTACGCCCCAATCCGTTACTGTAGTTCCATCCGGCAACTCAAAATATAATTTTACCGCTGCCTCTTCTGCTTTTGCCTGTACCGCCCCAATCGGCAAAAGTGTCAGAACCATCGCAATTGCAAGTAAAAAACTTACAAAACGGTTCTTTGTTGAAAACCTTCTCTCTCCCATTTTTTCCTCCTTTTGAATGATTTTTCGGGTTTTTTCGTCTTTCATTATACTTGAAAATGTATACGAAATAAAGTTGGAAAAACTGCCAAAAAACCTCTGGAAATTTTGTCTAAAAATTCCAGAGGTTTTTTCAACTTATTATACACATTGTATATTCATTTTTATTGCTGCAGTACCAGCTCGCGCCCTGTCACATCCAGTTCCATGCTCTGTGGATCTTTTTTATACTGCTCAAGCACGGTCAGCCACAGCATATGTACTTCGTAGATCAGCATCTGATCCGCCTCCACTGCATACGGAGCTAAAACATCCACATCGAAGAAGCGGATGCCAAGCGGTGGCAGAAAAATCAAATTGCAGGACTTCTTTTTCTCTCCGCAGGTGTAGATCTGCTCATAAGAAACCAATAGAAATTCTTTTTCCTGATCCATACAGTGATAGGAAACAAAACACTCATCTATCACCCAGGTCTCTCCCTCTTCGGTTTCCACTGGTTTCTTCGCCGGATCGTTGTACTCGGTAGTCTGGCACTGAATATCCCAGTGCAGTTTTCCTTCCCGCGTTTTTTGTATCATATCGGTCACTTTACGGACCAGCTGTTCTTCCTTTTTCTTCATTCTTATGCCTGCTCTCTCACATAAATCTGTGACAGATTATTCATGATCGCCGCTGCGACATCCGGTTTATTCATAGAGTAAATGTGAATGTGGTTGACTCCGTTGGCAATCAGATCAATAATCTGCTCGGTTGCATAGGCAATTCCTGCCTGCTTCATGGCTGCAGGGTTGTCCCCAAAACGATCCACAATACTTAAGAATTTTGCAGGAACCAGATTTCCGGTCAGGGAAATCGTTCTCTTCACCTGTGTTGCATTGGTAACCGGCATGATTCCGGCGGTCACCGGAACATCAATTCCTTTTGCAAGTGCCTTATACAGAAAACGATAGTAAATGTTATTATCAAAAAACATCTGTGTGGTCAGATATTCACAGCCTGCATCCACTTTTTCTTTCAGATGATCCAGATCTTCATTCATATTGGCAGCCTCCGGATGTCCCTCCGGATAACATGCACCGCCGATACAGAAATCTCCTGCCTCTTTGATCTCGCGGATCAGTTCAATCGCATGGTGATACTGATCCGGAAGCGGAAAATCCGTGTTTGTCGGAATATCCCCGCGAAGTGCAAGGATGTTTTCGATTCCGCGCTCTTTCAGCTCATGGATTACAGTATGTACCTTTTCTCTTGTGGAAGAGACGCAGGTCAGATGTGCGATTGCCGGCACCCCATAAGAGTTGATCGCATCTGCGATCTCTACGGTATAATCACTCGTTCCGCCGGTTGCTCCATATGTGCAGCTGATATATGCCGGTTTCAACTTTGCGATTTCTGCTGCAATTGCCTTGTAATTCTGCAGCTGTGCTCCCTGTTTTGGTGGGAAAATCTCACATGAGATGGTCACCTCATTCTTCTTTAAAATTTCCGATACTTTCATTTTATTTTTGTCTCCTGTTGTTAAAATTTTCGAAGCTCATCCGTGCCGTCATCCATAGTATTGACAATACGCTTAATCTGCACAAAATAGGAATAATTATCATTTACATGAACTTCACAGCGATCTCCGACTTTATGCCCGAAAATAGCTGCGCCAAGCGGTGATTCCCTGCTGATCAGATTTTTCAGTGAATTACTTCTGACTGTTGTCACCAGTTTATATGTTTCCGTCACATCGTCCTCTTCAAAATAAATATCGACGGTATTGTTCATTCCAACTTCATCTTCCGGAGAATCTTCAGAAACAATCACTGCTGTCTTGATCATTTTTTCCAGATAACGGATACGGCTTTCATTTTCGTTTTTAAACTTTTTGGCTGCCTTATATTCAAAATTTTCGCTCAGGTCTCCCTGGGCACGTGCTTCTTTTACATCTTCGAGGGCTTCCTTCCGAACCACCAGCTTCCGGTGCTCAATCTCTGCCTCCATTTTTTCAATATCCTTTTTTGTTAATTCATCATGCATATTCTGCCTCCAGATATTAATCTAACATTTTACATACAAAATCGCAAGTCCTATCTTCCTGCGTACAGACACTGATCAGATATCTGTCTTTTATGGTTCCCAGCGGAATTTCTTTATAGTATTTCCCATGCAGGGTATCCACGGTATGAAATGCCTTTGTCATTCCTTCCCCGGTCATTTTCACATAGCTTTCTTTTCTTGTCCAGAACCGGAGCAGTTCCTGCGGATCATCCCCGGCATCTTTCCACCAGTTCCATTCCGCTTCCGTTAATATCCGCTTTGCAAGTTTCCGGTTGCGGGTTTCCTGCAAAAAACGGTTCTGCTGTTCTACATCCACACCTACCGGGACATCCGACAGCACTCCCGCCACATATGCTCCCGCATGACTTAAATTAAAGAAAACCCCATCTTTTTTCAGACGCGGCTTTCCATGTTCTTCCAGTCCGAAAGATTCTTCGGCATAAGGGATCTGTTCTTCCAGCAGCATATACCGGAGCAGAAGTCCCGCCGCAATGGATCTGCTGCGATTTTCTTTTCCTTTTATCGTTCTTACTTTCTCCCTGCGGCTCTCCACAAGAAGAGACAGCGAAGCCACCTCTTCTTCCGGACGCAGGAGACAAACCGGCCGGATATATAGTTTAAGCATGTAATGCTCCTAAAAATCCACACGCCAGCACAAAAACGCCAAGAATGATCCGGTAATATCCAAACACCTTGAAATCGTGTTTTTTAATATATCCCATCAGAAAACGGATAACAATCAGGGAAACCGCAAATGCAATGACACATCCCACAAACAGGATAACGACCTCGGATGTCGAAAAATCCAGTCCAAACTTCGCAATCTTTAAGATACTGGCACCAAACATAACCGGAATGGCAAGGAAAAACGTATACTCTGCCGCAACGGTTCTGGACACTCCGATCAAAAGTGCTCCGACAATCGTTGCACCAGACCGGGAGGTTCCCGGAAAGATTGCAGCGATCAGCTGAAACAGACCGATAAAAAGTGCCGTGTCGTAACCGATATCTGCAAGCGAATTGATTCTGGAATTTTTCCCTTTATGGGAATTCTCAATCAGAATAAACGCAATACCAAACAGAATCAGCATGACAGATACCATCTGGTAATTGTAAAAATGTTCCTCCACCCAGTCATCCGCAAGAACACCGATCACCGCTGCCGGAATGGTAGAAACCAGAATATGAAACCACAATTTAAAAATATCTGTTTTGATCCATGC
>OICE01000422.1_pt1 | contig 12516 bp, 7 predicted proteins | sample 1581171 | NCBI WGS metagenome assembly OICE01 (sample SAMEA3882545, study PRJEB24775) | human gut metagenome | biome: human-associated habitat; feature: intestine environment; material: feces | place: Netherlands | collected 2009/2010 | reverse complement strand
AAATGATATAAAATTTTACGACAATTATCTGTGTAATATAAAATCTGTAACTAAAGATGACGTAAAGATCGCTAAGAACTATCTGACTGCGATTGAACTCCAACGTCTGAATCTGCTTGTTTCCGGTTTCTTGGACTTTGCCGAGTTCCAGGCATTGGAAATGAATCCCATGACCATGAAAGATTGGATAGAGGCATTGGATAATCAGATTATTGCCCATAAACGAAAGGTTTTGATTGATAAGGGACGTATTTCACATAAACAGGCGATTGAAAAGGCAGAAAAGGAATTTGCCATCTATCGCAAACGCGAAATGGATTTGCTTGAAAGTGATTTTGATAAAGAAATCAAAAGATTAAAGGACAAGAATGATAATAATCCAAACTAATCCACTACCTTTGCATTTGAAGTCAGCGTTCTTTGGGTTTAACAAGGCAGAATACAGAACTTCGCTCGTTTCTAAATCGTTACCTATCAAGAAGCCAATCTTTGCAACCCATTCAATTTGAGCGATAAAGACAATGCACAATGTCTTGCCACGTGGTAGGTCAAACGAACCTTGAAACCGCATTGTATGATTATATCTTTGAGTATTTTGTTACAACTTCCGCGTCCACCGTGATACAACACATCAGAGGCAGGTTGCCGTTGGGTTTGGCACTGCCTTTCTTCACGTAGAATAACACTTTGAATGTACTTCGCTACGCTTTGCCCAAATTTACTTTTTGCTATGTGTTTATTTTACGATTGTTCCGACAAAGGTTTGTGCTCCTGCATTATTCAAGATATATACTGTATAGAATCCGCCGGGTAATGAGGCTATGGACATTTGGGGTGCATAAACAAAATATTTTATTTCTTCACCGGTAGCAGTAAATATTTTCACTGTCTTTGCCTCTTTTATTTCAGGCAGGGTGAGAATATCTCCGTCATTTAGTAAAGGTATGTCCGTTTCTGAAATTGCATTCAGTTCCAAGGGAGCACTTTCGTTTCCAAAACGGTCGGCAGCTGTTACGGCAAAATAACGTTTTTGTCGCCAAGGTGAAATAGGGGTATATTCGTATTCCGTATGGGTGAGATAGGTTTCCAGTAAGTTTCCGGCATCTGTGATATCTACTGGATAGGTATCTGAGGCATAAAGATGATAGGTGACAAGACCTCCGTTGTTATCTGTGGAAATCTGCCAGCTCATGTGCATTTTGCCGTCCGGCAACAGTTGCAGGGAAGGCATGGCCGGAGTGGATGGGGGGATGCTGTCCATCCAGGTCATTGGGGGAATCAATGCCGGAGTGGTATAGAAATTCTCTTGGAGTTCGTCCCAAATGCCTTTGGTGTTGTTCAATAGAAAACGATTGCGGAAGTAGGCTTGTCCGTTTAGTTTTATCTGACGGGTGAAATGAAGTTGGCGGACTATTTCGTCCAACGGCCAATTTTGTTCGTCGGGAGAGAGGAAATAAATGCCCAAACCTGGTACTATCCAGCGGTTACCGCAATTCTCTTTCCAATCCAATGCAAAAGGATAGAAATTATTTCCCTGAAAATACATCATCGGGAACAACGCATCATGAATACCTTCTTTTAGCCATTTCTGAGCATCTTGGTAAACTACATGATAAGCGTTCCATCCACGGGAGGGATATCGGTTGGTATCTCGGTATTTGCCAATAGGGGAACTGCTGACTTTCACCCAGGGTTTGATAGTCTTGATGTCGGTATAGAGCCTATGCACAATATCTGTGATATTATCACGCCGCCATTGTTTCAACTCCTTACCTTTGCCGTATTTCCGGTAGGTGTCCTTGTCGGGAAAGTTGTCGGCTTGCTCAGGGTAGCGGATGTAATCGAAATGAATGCCGTCTATATCATAACGGGAAGTTATTTCTTTTACGATGCATGACAGATATTCTTTGGTTCCCGGATTTCCCGGGTCCAAGTACCAGTTACCTTTATAAAGTTTGCAAATAGTCCGGTTTTTCCGTACTACGGAGCTACGTCCTTGCAATTGTACTTGACGGGTGTTTCCGGCAGGAATCGTAACAATCCATGCATGTAGTTCCATGCCGCGTTTGTGGCATTCTCCGATGGCGAAAGCCAAAGGGTCATATCCGGGATTCCCTCCTGTGCTACCTGTCAGTGATTCGGCGAAAGTTTCTATGGCGGAAGGATAAATCATATCTCCGCGCAGACGGGTTTGCAACAATACCGTATTGAAATTGGCGGCTTTCAGGCGATCCAGTATATCACATAATTCTTTTTGCTGACGCCGGATGCCTGATGCGTTTACTGCCTTGTTACGAGGCCAGTCCATTCCTCCGAGCGTAGTGAGCCAGGTGGCACGGATTTCATATTTAGGTTGTGAGAAAACGGGTGATAAACTCACTATGACTAGTAATAAAGTTATAAAGAATGTTCGCATTTACTTTAATTTTAGGGCAAAGATACGAAGTAATCAATTAATTCGTTACTTTTGCCCCAACAAAACAAAAAATAGAATATGATAACCTTTATTATTGCATTATTGGTTCTTGTAGGCGGATACTTTTTGTATGGAAGTTATGTGGAACGTGTGTTCGGTCCTGACAAGATAAGGAAGACACCTGCCCTGACCATGGCGGATGGTGTTGACTTTATTCCACTTCCTACTTGGAAGATTTTCATGATTCAATTTTTGAATATAGCCGGCTTAGGACCTATTTTCGGTGCTATAATGGGAGCGAAGTTTGGTACGGCGTCTTATTTGTGGATTGTTTTAGGTACCATTTTTGCCGGGGCGGTACACGATTATTTGTCCGGAATGCTTTCCATTCGGCATGATGGCGAGAGTTTGCCGGAAATTATCGGTCGTTACTTGGGCCTTCCCACAAAGCAGTTGATGCGCGGTTTTACGGTTGTGCTGATGATATTAGTCGGAGCGGTTTTTGTGGCAGGACCTGCCGGATTGCTTGCCAAACTTACTCCGGAGTATATGGATGTTACTTTTTGGATTATAGTCGTATTTGTCTATTATATGTTGGCTACATTGTTGCCGGTAGATAAGATTATAGGAAAAATATATCCGTTGTTTGCCATTGCTTTATTGTTTATGGCGGTGGGGATTTTGGTGATGTTGTTATGGAATCATCCGGCATTGCCCGAAATTACGGACGGGCTGCATAATACCCACCCTGCCGGATTACCAATTTTTCCTATCATGTTTGTTTCTATTGCTTGTGGGGCAATCAGTGGCTTTCATGCCACACAATCTCCGTTGATGGCACGTTGTATGAAGAATGAGAAGTATGGCCGTCCTATTTTTTATGGAGCGATGGTGACCGAAGGGATCGTGGCATTGATTTGGGCTGCTGCCGCTACTTGTTTTTTTCATCAAAATGGTATGGAGGAGAGTAATGCTTCGATTATTGTGGACAGCATAACCAAGGAATGGTTGGGTACGATAGGAGGTTTATTGGCTGTATTGGGGGTAATTGCCGCTCCTATTACCAGTGGAGATACCGCTTTACGTTCAGCTCGTTTGATTGTTGCCGATTTTATGCATTTGGAACAAAAAAGTATAGCGAAACGTTTATTGATTTGTATTCCTATTTTTGCGGTAACTATCGGTATATTGTTGTACAGTCAGCGTGATGCGGCAGGATTTGATATGATATGGCGTTATTTTGCCTGGTGTAATCAGGCTTTGTCTGTGTTTACTTTGTGGGCGGTCACTGTTTTTCTGGTACGTGCGAAAAAGAATTATTATATTACCTTGTTTCCTGCCTTGTTTATGACGGCTGTATGTTCTACTTATATTTGCATTGCTCCCGAAGGATTGGCACTTTCTGATTATGTATCTTATATAATCGGTGGTCTTTGCACGTTGGTAGCCGCTATAGGGTTTGTAAGTTGGTATAGGAAACAAAACAGCATAGTTTATGAAAAAATATAGAAAATCGATTTGGTTGCCTGTCGCTTTGTTGGTTTATACTACAGCGATGGCCGTTTATTTTATTCCGCGTAATACGGAAATAAGTGATACGGAAAAGTATCTCACAGTAGGTTTATCCTATATGATAATAGCGTTGTTATGGATTGTCCTTCGTAAGAAAGAAAAGGCGGAGGAAAGACGTGAACGTGATTTGGAAAATAAAAAATAACTATTAAACGACAACATTATGAAGAAAATTTTAGTCAGCTTGATGCTGTTGGTAATGACTGCACTGAGTGCACATGCTCAATTTGAGAAGGAGGTATGGTATGTGAATGCTTCATTGACAGGGCTTGACCTATCTCATAGCAAGAATGAGGGTACAAATTTTGGTTTCGCTTTGACCGGTGGTGCGTTTGTAGCCGATAATGTGGCTGTATTGCTGAATTTTAAGGGCAATTATGTAGAACATGGAATGGATGAAACCAGTATTGGTGCACAAGGACGTTATTATTTTTCCAGTTGCGGTATTTATGGAGGATTGGGAATGGCGTATAAGCACCTTTCTTGTGTAGGATTTAAAAAGAATCTGGTTTGTTTGACACCGGAAGTCGGATATGCTTTTTTCTTGGGCAGAAATGTGACTATTGAGCCGTCTGTATATTATGACTTGAGTTTTAGTGATATTTCAGAATTTAGTAAATTAGGCTTCAAGATAGGGTTCGGAGTTTACTTCTGATTGATGTAATTCCACCACAGATTACGCAGATTATTGAATGGGAGAATTCATTGAAATTCAATCTATGTAAATCTGTATAATCTGTGGTGGAAAAACTTTTTATGTGAGATTAATGCGCATAGAGATGCGTGAACGGAATTTCTTTACCATCACTACCTGTTACTTTTAATTTCAGTTGTCCTCCGTTTTGGTCGAAATAACGTAATTCCATTGGATGATATCCTTTCGCCAATGCCTTTTGTCCCACTATTTCTTTAGGTCCGTGAGGTCCGTCATTGTCTACTATCTGTTCACTGTCTATGGTCAATGTACTACCATCGTCGGACAGGAGTGCAAAAGTGTAGATATCGTCTTGAGGAGCATTGAAATATCCTTTGATAATCAGTCCGATATTTCCTTTTACTTTTTTAGGAATCATAACGTCTTCCACTGGATAAGTACCATTGACCGGAGCTTTTTCTATTTCACTGCATTTATTTCCTTTAAATTCGTGCCATGTAGCTTTCAAACCCGGATTGGAAGGAGCGGCAGTTACAGAGGGGGTATATTCACTTTTGATGAAACGTGTCTTGGCTATGTCACCTTTCTTTCCATTAGGGCGGAAGGTGCAGAAAGTAAAGTCTGTGGTTTCAGTCACTTTGATGGGACCTTCATATACGGGAGATTGTAAAGTAGGAGTACTGCCATCAGTGGTATAGTGAATTTCCGCAGTGGGGTCAAGGCAAGTTACATTAATGGTTCCTTCACCGATAAAGGCGTTGACGGCATTAAAGCCTTCCAAATCGGGTATACGGTAATTGATACCCATGATATTGAGACGTTCAAACTGATCAGACAGGCGTTGTTTGAAGGCATTCCAGTCTTTTTGCTCCGGTTTGCTCCAACCTAATTCGGCAATAGCCAGCAAACGTGGAATGGCCATATATTGCATACGTGCGTTGGAAGGAATCCATTCGCACCAAATATTTCCCTGCACTCCTAAAATCAGCGACTGCTGCTCGGGAGTCAGGTTGTCTGTCGTATCCAGATTATAAATGCTTGCCATAGAATTCTTGTCTTCTGCATAATCCAAATAAAATTGTCCGTTAGGAGTGAAAATGACAGGGTTGCCTTGTGCCGTTGCCTTGGTCGCTGCATCTTTTACCCAGCTGCGCCACCACATTACGGTAGCTGTTTTAGACAATCCGCCTTCAATGATTTCATCCCAGCCTATCATTTCTTTGCCTTTCCCGTTAAAGAATCTCTCCATGTCATGAATGAACCATGATTGCAGTTCTTCTTCGGTTTTCAGATTATTGTCATGCATACGTTTCTGGCAGTCCGGACATTTTTTCCAATTGGTTTTTTCTACTTCGTCACCTCCTATATGTACATACTTATAGGGGAAAAGGGCTATCAGTTCTGCATAAACATTCTTGCAGAACTCCAATGCAGAGTCTTTCCCCGGACAAACAGGTGAGGAGAAGACGCTTCCCCAACCGGTTTCGTTAAAACAGGAAACACCTTCATAGTTACTCACAGCTGCCAGCATGTGTCCCGGCATATCAATTTCGGGAATAATATCTATGCCTCGTATTTTGGCGTATGCTATGACATCCTTGATATCTTCCTGAGTGTAGTAGCCTCCATATAGGGTGTCACCTTCTACGATGCGTATCTTGTCTTCGGGAATTGCCATATCCGGATTGTTATCAGTCTTTGACTGACGTATGCATTCGCGGTCATGGGAATTGAATTTGCGCCAGGCTCCTTTTTCCGTCAGTAAAGGATATTTCTTGATTTCGATACGCCATCCTTGGTCATCGGTAAGATGCCAGTGGAATTTATTCATCTTGTAAAGGGCCATGACATCCAGTAATTCTTTCACCTCATCTATTGTGTAGAAATGGCGGGATACGTCCAGCATGATGCCTCTCCATTCAAAGCGGGGGGCATCTTGAATGTTAACGGCCGGTATGGCCCAGTCTGTACCTTTAACAATTTCTTTAGATTCTATTTGCGGGGGAAACAGCTGTCTGAGGGATTCGATACCTGCAATGACACCTCCGTAAGAGTTACCTGTAATGTTGACCTTATCGCTCTCGGCTGTCAGGGTATAGGCACCTTCTTTTCCTTGAACATCCCCCAAGGCAAGGGTGATGGTTCCTTCGCCTTCTTTTACTTTAAGGTCGTAGCCTGTGGCACTGGAAAGCATATCGGCCAAATACTCGGCTGCGGGAATTAGTTCGGCGTCAATAACACCGATGGAGGTATTACTTTTCAATACAAAAGCACCGTTTGTTTCCTCCAGATGGTTGGTTATGGGTACAATGGATACCTCTTTTGTTACAGGGGGAGTACTGGTACATGCTCCCAACATCAATGTGCCTGCTAACATACAGGCGGTCATTAACTGCTTATGTGTACATTTGGTCATAGGATAATAAATTAGGTTATTGGACAAAGATAACAGAAATATTGGGAAAAACGATATTATTTGGCGGGATATTGGAAAGTAACCAGTACTCCTTTATGGTCTGTAGGCCATACGCCCAATGGTTCTATAAACTTGTCTTTAGATGTTTCCTGAACACGCTGTGCACGGACTATGGAATTTTTCGGACCGAAAATGGCGGCGTCTTTCACTTTCAACCCCTTTTCGGGATAATACCAAATGTAATCTATACGGTCGCGTTCATCTGCTTTGGGAGCCCAGGTTATTTTGTCGGCGGGCTTTGCCGGATTATCCGAAGGATAAGTGAAGCCGGGATAGTTTAATACATCTGGATAGAATTCTCGATAGGCGTCTTTCAATCCGGCTTCGTCTAACAGGACAGGAACTGTCCAGGGGATTACAAAGCCATGATGGTCATACAGGTCTTTGGTCTCTTCAGTCCAATCTTGATGTGACGGTTCATTAAAATCTCCTCCTAAAATGATGGTGTAGCCGGCTGCACGATCTTTTTTTGCCTGTTCAATGAATAGTCTGATGGCGTCATCGCGTTGTGAGGCTACATTTCTCTTTAATACTTCTTCTACGGTAGTGGGGATAGGGATTTCTTCCCAAGTAGAGCCATCATATCCGCGTACATTATAATAGGCGTCATCCAAATAATCAAGATGAGCGGTGTAGACTGCTATTTTCTGTCCGTTTATATCGGCTGTAAGGCGATAGATACTGCCGTGGTCATTCTTTTCGGGAAAAACGGTTAATGAATCAGTGATGGGGTATCGGCTTAACAGACCTGTATCATAGGTATAGAAGGAGTAATAGGTTTCTCCTTTTTCCTTTAATGATTGCACTAGGCGGGCAGTGAAATTGGTGTTTTCGTAATTACGTACTTCGCTCAATGTGACGAAGTCCGGACGAAGACGGGCTATTTCATTCACAATAGCGTCGTAACCACCGGGAATTACAGTTCCTTCTTGCCAAATGTTCCATTGAAGAACGGTGAATTCTTTCTCTTTTTGTGAACATCCCAATAGGAAAGGGAACAGCAAGAGTAGTAAAAAAAGTTTTTTCATATTCTGTTGATTTATAAGGTTGTTAATTCAATTCTAAATTTACTCATATTTTCGTTTAGATTGACAATGCGGAAAACATTAAAACAGATTTTTAGTAAAATGATTCTGCAATCATACCACAAAATGCTAAACTTATAGAACGGAATAAATCACTTTTAAATTCCCATTTATCATCTAGTGGTATATTGCGTATAATCATATTTAATAATTTGTGTCAGTTTGGACAATCAACGGTGAATAAAAAATCAATCAGGAGAATCCATCGCCAGTTTTTCACGTAAAAACTGTCCCGTATAAGATGCCGCACATGCTGCAACCTCTTCCGGAGTGCCCGCAACTACCAGATTTCCTCCCATATTTCCTCCTTCGGGCCCTAGGTCAATCACATGGTCGGCACATTTTATCACATCCATATTATGCTCGATAATGATAATGGTATGTCCGCGGCTGATTAAGGCTTCAAATGCTTCCAGCAGTTTCTTGATATCATGAAAATGCAGACCTGTGGTTGGTTCATCGAATACAAAAATAGTGGGTTGTGCTTTCTCTATGCTCAGAAAATAAGCTAGTTTTACGCGTTGGTTCTCGCCGCCGGAAAGAGTGGAGGAGGCTTGTCCTAACTTTATATATCCCAATCCCACTTCTTGTAATGGAATTAGTTTCTTCACTATCTTTTTTTGATTGTATTCGGCAAAGAATTCAATGGCTTGATTCACTGTCATTTCCAGAATGTCATAGATGCTCTTGTCTTGGAATTTTATTTCCAGCGTGTCGCTCTTGAAACGTTTTCCATGACAAGACTCACATTCTAGTACCAAATCTGCCATAAATTGCATTTCAACGGTTACCGTACCGTCACCTTTGCATTCCTCACAGCGCCCGCCTTCGGTATTGAATGAGAAATATCCGGCAGTATATCCCATTTGCTTGGCAAGAGGCTGTTCGGCAAAGAGTTTTCGTATTTCGTCGTATGCTTTTACATAGGTTACCGGATTGCTGCGTGATGATTTTCCGATAGGATTCTGGTCTACAAATTCAATATCTTTCACCAGCTGTACATCTCCTTCCAAAGAGATGAACTCACCCGGCCGTTCGCTAGCTTCACTATATTCGCGTTTCAATGCCTTGTAAAAGACATCACGTACCAACGTACTCTTCCCCGAACCGCTGACTCCCGTAACTACCGTCATTACATTCAGTGGAAATTTTACGTCAATGCCTTTAAGGTTGTTTTCACGCGCACCTTTTATTTCTATATAATTGTTCCACGGACGATGGCATCGGGGAATCTCTATGTTTTCTTCTCCCAACAAATAGCGCACCGTATAACTGTTACTGTTTCTTTGAAGATCGTTCATGTTGCCTTGATATACTATTTGTCCTCCTAAACGTCCTGCTTGAGGACCGATATCAATGATATAATCGGCAGCACGGATTATTTCTTCATCATGTTCTACCACTACTACGGTGTTTCCCAGCTCCTGTAACTGACGAAGTACTTTTATCAGCCGGTCGGTGTCACGGCTGTGTAATCCGATACTGGGCTCGTCCAGGATATAGAGTGAGCCTACCAAGCTGCTGCCTAATGAGGTGGCCAGATTGATGCGCTGGCTTTCACCGCCGGAGAGCGAGTTGCTGAGACGGTTCAGTGTAAGATATCCCAAACCCACATCCATGAGGAAGTTGATGCGGTTGGTAATTTCCGTTAAGATCCGTTTGGCGATGGCTGTGTCATGTGCATCTAGTTCTAGAGTGCGGAAGAATTCTTTTAAGTCGTGAGTAGGTAAGTCAACCAGTTGAGAGATGGATTTTCCACCTACTTTTACATAACCGGCTTCTTTTTTCAAGCGTGTTCCGTGGCAGACAGGACAAATAGTTTTTCCCCTGTATCGTGCCAGCATCACACGATATTGTATTTTATATTGGTTTTCTTCCAGCATTTTGAAGAAAGAATCTATACAGGCCTTATTTCTAGGTCCATGCCATAAATAATCTTTTTGTTCCTGTGTCAGTTCATAATAAGGGGCGAAGATGGGGAAATCGTGGGCGGGAGCTTCATGAATGAATTCCTGTAGCCATTCCCCCATCTTTTCACCACGCCAGCAAAGGACAGCTCCGTCATATACACTCAGAGCACGGTTTGGAATCACCAGATGTTCATCTATACCTATCACTTTACCGAAGCCTTCGCATTCGGGACAAGCGCCGAGAGGGGAATTGAATGAAAACATTTGGTCATTCGGTTCTTCGAATTTAATTCCGTCGGCCTCGAATTTAGTGCTGAAAGAGAACAGCTGCGTACTTCCGTCAGCAGAGTAGAAGCGGAGGAGACAATTCCCGTCTCCCTCGTACATGGCCGTTTCGGCAGAATCGGTGAGGCGGCTGATACTGTCTTTGCTATCATCGGCTGTCATGCGATCTACCAGCAGATAGATGTTTTGTTTTTTATCTTCGGCAGCTGTTTGTTGCAGAAAATCTTCTATACGGACTATTTCACGGTTCACCTCTATACGGGTAAATCCTTGTTTCAAGTCCATTTCCAGTTGCTGGAGCAGTGTACGGCCTTCACGGGGCATCATAGGAGTGAGAACCGTGTATTTCGTTCCTTTAGGAAAGGAAAGCATACAGTTTACAATATCTTCAATGCTATGTTTTTTCACCAGTTGCCCGCTAATGGGGGAATAAGTCTTCCCCATGCGTGCATAGAGCAGTCGCAGATACTCATATATTTCGGTGGAAGTACCCACGGTGGAACGAGGATTGCGGCTGTTCACTTTTTGCTCTATGGCGATAGCGGGTGGTATACCTTTGATGAAATCACACTCAGGCTTGCTCATGCGGCCCAGAAATTGACGGGCGTATGATGACAGGCTTTCTACATAGCGTCGCTGACCTTCAGCGTATAATGTATCAAAAGCCAAGGATGATTTTCCGGAACCGGATAGTCCCGTGATGACGACCAGCTTGTTGCGTGGAATGTTTACATCGATGTTTTTGAGGTTGTTTACCTTTGCTCCTTTTATGGATATATAGTTACTTTCTGACATTCTTTATTGAATTTGGTTTAATATGCAAAGATAATTATAAGTTTTCTTATCTTTGCAAGCGTATTAAACAAGAATAACAAAATGAGAGCAAAAACTATTCTTCTTTTATTGATAGCACTACTTTTTACTTCTGTCGTCAGTGCTCAGACACGTTATCCTAAACGTGAGTTCCGCGGTGCATGGATTCAGTGTGTGAATGGACAGTTCCAGGGAATGCCGACAGAGAAGATACAGCGGCTGTTAATAAATCAACTAAACAGTCTGCAAGGCGCAGGCATTAATGCGATAATTTTTCAGGTACGTGCAGAAGCCGATGCCTTGTATAAATCTTCTTATGAGCCGTGGAGCCGCTTTCTTACAGGAGTGCAGGGCAGAGTGCCTTCACCTTACTGGGACCCGATGCAGTTCATGATTGATGAATGCCATAAGCGTGGAATGGAGTTCCATGCCTGGATTAACCCTTACCGTGCCAAGACAAAGGGAACTACTGCCTTATCACCCATTCATCCGTATAATAAGAATCCGGAACGTTTCGTGAATTATGCTGGTCAACTTTATTTTGATCCGGCTTTGCCCGAAAACCGTAAATACATTTGCAAGATTGTGCGCGATATTGTTACCCGTTATGATGTGGATGCCATTCATATGGATGATTATTTCTATCCTTATCCCAACCCGGGCGAAGATTTTCCTGATCATGTCAGTTTTGCGCAATATGGTCGCGGATACAGTAATAAAGCCGATTGGCGCCGTGACAACGTGAATGTGCTGATAAAGGAAATTCACGAAACTGTGCGCGAGTGTAAGCCGTGGGTGAAGTTCGGTGTTTCTCCTTTTGGTATCTACCGCAACAAGAAAAATGATCCGAATGGAAGTGATACACGCGGTCTTCAGAATTATGATGATTTGTATGCAGATGTGCTGATGTGGATTAATAATGGTTGGGTAGATTATAATATCCCTCAGATTTATTGGGAAATAGGTCATCCTGCTGCCGATTATGACAACTTGATACATTGGTGGGCAAAACATGCCGCTTCGCGTCCGTTATTGATGCGTACGGTGAACAAGGCGGATGCCCGTAATCCGTTACAAAACCAGATGCCTGCCAAAATGAAGTTGCAACGGTCGCTTCCTACCGTGCAGGGAAGTTGTCAATGGTATGCTGCTGCAGTGGTGGATAATGCCGGTAATTACCGCACTATGCTGGAGAAGGAGTATCATCGTTATCCGGCTTTGATTCCTGAATCTCCTTTTATGGACGATAAGGCTCCAGGTAAAGTAAAGAAGGTGAAGATGGTATGGACGTATGAAGGTCCGGT
>OICE01000421.1_pt1 | contig 12528 bp, 8 predicted proteins | sample 1581171 | NCBI WGS metagenome assembly OICE01 (sample SAMEA3882545, study PRJEB24775) | human gut metagenome | biome: human-associated habitat; feature: intestine environment; material: feces | place: Netherlands | collected 2009/2010 | reverse complement strand
CCCCCGATGATTTCATCGAGCGCAGCATGGACGAGCTGCTGCCCTTCGGCTTTGGCCCCTCCAACGTGGCGGGCAACAAAGCCGTGGAAGAGTGAGGCGGGAAGCGGAGATTTCGCTAAAATTGGCGAAACAGTACGACTTTTACGCGAATTTTACAAAAAATCTGTAAAGATTTTGTAATCGGAAATGCCTTGCTTTCCTCACATGACCAGGCTATACTTGGGTCAGTAAATGTGCAAGTGTGCGCATTCCCTTTGTGAAGCGCAATTTTTAATGTATAAAAAGGAGAGTTTTCTTATGATGATTTCTCGTCGTAACTTCCTGGCTGTGGCTGGCGCTGCAGCTGCTGCCGCTGCTCTGACCGCCTGCGGTGGTTCTTCCTCTTCCACCAGCACCGCTTCTTCCACTGCTTCCTCTGCAGCCTCTGAGGCTGGCTCCGAGGCTGCCAGCAAGATCACAAAGGTCGCTCTGACCTGCGATACCGGCACGATCGATGACGAGAGCTTCAACCAGGCTTGCTGGAGCGCTGTTTCCAGCTACATGGGCGATGACTGCCAGTACTACATCCCCGAGGCTGACGCTTCCGATGAGGACCGTGAGACCATGATCCGTCAGGCTGTCAACGATGGCGCTGAGGTCATTGTCTGCGTTGGCTACCTGTATGGTGCTTCTCTGGCATGGGCTGCTGAGCAGTACCCCGATGTCAAGTTCGTCGCTGTCGATGTCACCCAGGGTGATATCGGCACCGATGAGATCCCCTCCAACTGCTACTGCATCACCTTCAAGGAGGAGCAGGCAGGCTATCTGGCAGGTTACGCCATTGCCAAGGACGGCAAGACCAAGCTGGGCTTCCTGGGCGGCATGGCTGTTCCCGCTGTCATCCGTTACGGCTACGGCTTTGTGCAGGGCGCTGATGCTGCTGCTCAGGAGCTGGGTACCAACATCGACATCAACTACTTCTACGGCGGCCAGTTCTACGGCGATGCCAACATCACCTCCCGTATGGAGGGCTGGTACTCCAACGGCACTCAGGTCGTCTTTGCCTGCGGCGGCGGCATCTACACCTCCGCTGTTGAGGCTGCCCTGAAGAACAACGGCTACGTCATCGGCGTTGACGTTGACCAGAACTACATCGGCGCAAACGGCGTTGCTGATGGCACCTATGCTTACAACCCGTTCATCACCTCCGCTATGAAGGGCCTGTCTGAGGCTGTTTCTACTTCTCTGTCCGACATCGAGGCAGGCGAGTGGAGCACCATCGCAGCAACCAACGGCAACTTTGGTCTGGAGGACGGCGATTACATCGGCCTGCCCACCGATGAGGACAGCTGGAACTTCGAGACCTTCACGGTTGAGGAGTACGAGGAGTTGAAGCAGAAGATCGCTTCCGGCGAGATCGTTGTTGACAACAGCTCTGACGACGCTACCAAGCCCACCGTCAGCGAGTTCACCAACGTCACCTACATCCAGTAAAATTTGAACAGTCCGCAAGGGCTGCAGGGAACGACCCTCTCCGTCATTGCCGCCAGGCTTTGACGGAGAGGGTCGTTTTTGTCTCGCGAAAAATCGTGCAGCTTGCACAAAAGTAATACTTATAAGAGTACATCCCGCCAAAAAATCAAAAAGAAGTGTGCAAAACCGCAAAAATACGGTATAATGGTACACAGAATAGTATAGGTGTCGATTTGACACGAAAGGAGAGTGAGCAGATTGGCAGAGGATTTTGTGATCGAGATGCTCCACATTACCAAGGAGTTCCCTGGAATCAAGGCAAACGATGATATCACCCTGCAGCTGCGTAAGGGCGAGGTACATGCCCTGCTGGGCGAAAACGGCGCTGGCAAAAGTACGCTGATGAGCGTGCTGTTCGGCTTGTACCAGCCGGAAGCCGGTAAGATCCTCAAGAACGGCAAGGAGGTCGCCGTCCGCAACCCCAACGATGCAAACGCGCTGGGCATCGGCATGGTGCACCAGCACTTCAAGCTGGTGGAATGCTTCAGCGTGCTGGATAACATCATTCTGGGCGTGGAGCCCAATAAGCTGGGCTTTTTGCAGAAGGCTGAGGCCCGCAAGAAGGTCATGGCTTTGAGCGAGAAGTACGGCCTGCGTGTGGACCCCGATGCACTCATCAGTGATATCTCTGTTGGTATGCAGCAGCGTGTTGAGATCCTGAAGATGCTCTACCGCGACAACGAGATCCTGATCTTTGATGAGCCCACCGCTGTTCTGACCCCGCAGGAGATCGACGAGCTGATGGAGATCATGCGCGGGTTCAAGAAGGAGGGCAAGTCCATCCTCTTCATCACCCACAAGCTCAACGAGATCATGGCAGTGGCAGACCGCTGCACGGTTCTGCGCAAGGGCAAGTATATGGGCACTGTGGACATCAAGGACACCACCAAGGAAGAGCTTTCCCGCATGATGGTTGGCCGTGATGTGCAGCTGCAGGTGGAAAAGAAACCTGCAAATCCCGGTGCCGTGGTGCTGGACGTGCAGAACGTTACCATGCACAACGCCCAGCACAAGAAGGATGACGTCAAGAACGTCTCCTTCCAGGTGCGTGGCGGTGAGATCGTCTGTCTGGCGGGCATCGAGGGCAACGGCCAGACAGAGTTTGTCTACGGCCTGACTGGTCTGGAAAAGTTCAACAGCGGCAAGGTACTGCTGGACGGCAAGGAGATCACCAACGAGAGCATCCGTCAGCGCTCCAAGGACGGCATGAGCCATATCCCTGAGGACCGCCACAAGCATGGTCTGGTGCTGGATTACAGCCTGGAGAACAACATGGTGCTCCAGCGCTACTGGCAGCCCGAGTTCCAGCACAACGGCTTTATCCGCAGTGAAAAGGTGCGGGAGTACTCCGATAAGCTGATCGCCCAGTATGACGTGCGCAGCGGCCAGGGCAGCGCTACCATCGTGCGCAGCATGTCCGGCGGCAACCAGCAGAAGGCGATCATTGCCCGTGAGATCGACAAAGACCCCAAGCTGCTGGTAGCAGTGCAGCCCACCCGCGGTCTGGATGTCGGTGCCATTGAATATATCCACAAGCAGATCGTGGATGAGCGCGACAGGGGCAAGGCTGTGCTGCTGGTCAGTCTGGAGCTGGATGAGGTGATGAACCTCTCTGACCGGATCCTTGTGATGTACGAGGGTGAGATCGTGGGCGAGTTTGACCCCAAGACCACCACAGTCCAGGAGCTGGGCCTGTACATGGCCGGTGCCCGCAAGCAGGGAAAGGAGTAAGCAGAAATGAAAAACAAAAAACTTTCCCACAACGGGCTGCAGGGTTCTGTCACCAGCGTGATGGCTGCTCTGCTGTGTATCCTGATCGGTCTGTTTGTGGGCTTCCTCGTGCTGCTGGCCATCAATCCGGCCCACGCATGGGCAGACGGTTTTGTCCGCATCCTCAAGGGAGGCTTCCATGATGCTCCCTATGGTGTCGGCAAGGAGCTGGCCAACGCCGCGCCCCTGATCATGACCGGCCTTTCCGTGGGCTTTGCCTTCAAGACCGGCCTGTTCAACATCGGTGCCGCCGGTCAGTACACGCTGGGCGCTTACGGTGCCCTCTACTGTGCCATCATGCTCAAGCTGCCCTGGTTCGTCTGCCTGCTGGCTGCGGCCATTCTGGGCGGTCTGTGGGGTGCTATCCCCGGTTTCTTCAAGGCCTACTTCAACATCAACGAGGTCATTACCTCCATCATGTTCAACTGGATCGGCCTGTATCTGGTCAATGAGCTCATTTACCAGAACGGCACCGGCCCCATGTATGATGTGCGCAACACCCGCACCCTGAACCTGGGCAAGAACGCGGATCTCGCCCAGTCTGTCATCCCGGACTTCGGCCTGAACAAGCTGTTCCAGACCAACAGCACTACCATCGCCATCTTCTTGGCCGCTGTGGTGGCCATCCTGATCTGGGTGGTGCTGAACAAGACCACCTTTGGCTATGAGCTGAAGGCGGTCGGCCTGAATAAGAGTGCTGCCCGCTACGCCGGTATCAACGAAAAGAAGAACATCATCCTCTCCATGGCCATTGCCGGTGCGCTGGCAGGCTTTGGCGCGGGCCTGTTCTATCTGTCCAACGTGGGCCAGTGGAACCCCCTGAACTCCACCAGCCTGCCCGCCATGGGCTTCAACGGCATCTCCGTTGCCCTGCTGGCAAGCTCCAACCCCATTGGCACCATCTTCTCGGCCCTGTTCATCTCCCACATCTCGGTGGGCGGCACCTTCCTTTCCACCAAGTATTACCCCACGGAGATCGCCGACCTGATCAGCGGCATCATCATCTACCTGTGTGCATTCTCCATGCTGTTCCGCGGCAAGATCCAGAAGCTGCTGTTCAAGAATGCGGACAAGACCAATGTGAACGCAGAGCCTGCCCCGGCGGAAAAGGCCAACGCGAAGAAGGAGGGCAAGTAAGATGCTGCTTTTGATCAAATATACCCTGCTGTATGGCATCGTCCTGATGCTGGTGGCACTGGGCGGTATGTTCAGTGAGCACTCCGGCATCATCAACATCGCGCTGGAAGGCATCATGGTCATCGGCGGTGTGGCGGGTGTTCTGACCCTGACCATGCTTCCGGCCGACATGTCGCCGTTCCTGGTGGTGCTGATCTCGGTCCTGGTGGCTGCGCTGGCCGGCATGGTGTACAGCCTGCTGCTGGCCTTTGCCTCCATCAACCTGAAAGCGGACCAGACCATCGGCGGCACGGCCCTGAACCTGCTGGCCACCGCCATAGCCGTGGTTATTGCCAAGTATTTCAGCGACAGCGGCAGCGCCAAGCTGAACTATTCCAACAAGCCGTTCCTGTTCAGCATCGGCGGCCTGGAGCTGAGCATCTTTGTGCCGTTGGGCATCGTGCTGCTCGTCATCAGCTATGTGGTGCTGTACAAGACCCGCTTCGGTCTGCGCCTGCGCGCCTGCGGCGAACATCCTCAGGCAGCCGATTCTGTGGGCATCAACGTCTACAAGATGCGCTACGCGGGTGTGCTGCTTTCCGGTGCGCTGGGCGCTATCGGCGGTCTGGCATATATCGTGCCCCCGGTGCAGACCTGGAACTTTGAGGTCGGCGTGGCTGGCGCGGGCTTCCTTGCACTGGCTGTTATGATCTTTGGTCAGTGGAAGCCTTTCAACATCTGTGCCGCCGCCATGTTCTTTGCCGTGTTCAAGAGTTTGGCAAACATTGCGGACTCCACCTTCCTGGCGCAGCTCCACTGGTCCAGCAACATCTATAACATGATGCCGTTCATCGCATCCATGATCATTCTGGCCTTTACCTCCAAAAACAGCATGGCCCCCAAGGCTGAGGGTATCCCTTACGACAAGGGTTCCCGCTGAGCGAGGTTTGTTCCAAGGGCGCAGCTGCTTTTCCGGGCAGCTGCGCCCTTGGTGTTCAAAACCCGACAAAGGAGACGGAATGTGGATTGCCTTTGTCAAAAAGTCTGTTATAATGGAATTTATTGAAAGTCATACTGTCAGACAGGAGAATTGCGATGCGTATTTATGATCTGATCGCGAAAAAGCGCGATGGCGGTACCCACACCCGGGAAGAGTTGGAAGCCATTGTCAACGGCTTTGTCAGTGGGAAAGTGGCCGATTACCAGATGGCTGCCTGGATGATGGCAGTCTACCTGCGCGGCATGACCAACGAAGAAACAGCCGAGCTGACGGACGTGATGGCCCACAGTGGCGTGATGGTCGATCTTTACCCTATCCCCGGCATCAAGGTGGATAAGCACTCCACCGGCGGCGTGGGCGATAAGACCACCCTTGTGATCGCCCCTGTGGTGGCGGCCTGCGGTGTAAAGATCGCCAAGATGAGCGGCCGCGGCCTGGGCCATACCGGCGGCACCATTGATAAAATGGAGAGCGTGCCCGGCACCAGAACTGCCCTTTCGCAGGAGGAGTTCTTTGCCCAGGTGAACAAGATCGGGCTGTCGGTCATTGGCCAGAGCGAGGGCATTGCCGTGGCGGATAAGAAGATGTACGCCCTGCGGGATGTGACCGCCACGGTCAGCTGCATCCCTCTCATCGCCTCTTCCATCATGTCCAAGAAGCTGGCCTCCGGCTCTGATGCCATCCTGCTGGATGTGACCACCGGCACCGGTGCCTTTATGAAGACCGTGGACCAGAGCATTGAGCTGGCTGAGCTGATGGTTGCCATCGGCACCCACCATGGCCGCCGGGTGGCCGCCATGATCACGGATATGGATACCCCGCTGGGCCGCAACATCGGCAACAGCCTTGAGGTCATGGAGAGCATGGACGTGCTCAAGGGCAAGGGCCCTGCCGACCTGACCGAGGTCTGCCTGCAGCTGGCCGCCAATATGCTGGTGCTGGCAGGCAAGGGCAGCCGTGACGCGTGCCGTGCCATGGCCGAGGCTGTGATCGCGGACGGATCTGCCTTTGCCAAGTGCAAGGAGATGTTTGCGGCCCAGGGCGGCGACACCCGTGTGCTGGACGATTACAGCCTGTTTGAGCAGCCCGCGGCCAGCTTTGAGCTGCTGGCCGAGCAGGATGGCTACATCGTGGCCAACGATGCCGAGAAAATCGGCTCTGCCAGTGTGCTGCTGGGCGCTGGCCGCCAGAAGAAGGGAGACCCGCTGGACTTTGCGGCCGGCATCACCCTGCACAAAAAGCGCGGCGACTATGTGCACAAGGGCGAAAGCCTGGCTACCTTCTATGGTGCGGCAGATAAGTTTGAAGCCGCTGCTGCGGAGTACCGCAGCGGTCTGGTCTATGGTGCGGAAAAGCCCGAGGAGGCCCCGCTGGTCTACGCCCTTGTCACCAAGGACGGCGTGGAGCGCTACTGAGAAAGCATTCTTCCCGCAAGGCGGGAGGGACGGAAAGGACATTTTCTATGAAGATCATTCTGGTGGGCTGCGGCAAGGTCGGCACAGCGCTGGCACGACAGCTCAGCGAGGAAGGCCACAATGTCACGGTCATCGATACCAACAAGGCCCGTGTGGAGCATATCAGCGAATCCTATGACGTGATGGGCATTACCGGCAACGGCTCCTCCATCATAACGCTGTCCGAGGCAGGGATCGAGGAGGCAGACGTGTTCATTGCAGTCACCGGCTCCGACGAGCTGAACCTGCTCTGCTGCATGTTTGCCAAAAAGGCGGGCCACTGCCACGCCATTGCCCGTGTGCGCAACCCCTCCTACAGCCATGAGCTGGACTTCATCAAAAAGCAGATCGGCATTTCGGCCATCATCAACCCGGAGATGGCGGCGGCGCGGGAGATCTCCCACCTGCTGCGCTTCCCCGGTGCCAGCAAGATCGATACCTTTGCGGAAGGCCGGGTGCGGCTGATCAAGTTCACCCTGACCGAGGCACAGGCACTGGACGGCGTGGCCATCCGGGAGATCCCCACCCGGCTCAAGAGCGATATCCTGGTCTGCGCCGTGGAGCGCGACGGCGGGGTCATCATCCCCAACGGTAACTTTGTGCTCCAGACCGGCGATCAGGTCACCTTTCTTGCAACGCAGGAAAAGGCCCACGAGTTCTTCCAGCGCATTCATCTGGCCGTGCGCCCGGTGCGCAATGCCCTCATCGTGGGCGGCGGTGCCATTGCCTTCTACCTGAGCCAGGAGCTGCTGGAAAACCATGTCCGGGTGCGGATCGTGGAGCGGGACCCTGCCCGCTGCGATGTGCTGGCCCAGGCCCTGCCCGAGGCACAGATCCTGTGTGAGGACGGCTCCAACCGCGAGTTCCTGCTCTCCGAGGGCCTGACCTCCACTGAGGCCTTTGTGGCCCTGACCAACATCGACGAGGAAAATGTTCTGCTGACCCTCTTTGCCAAGAAGCATTCCAACGGCAAGCTGGTCACCAAGATCAACCGCCTGGAATTTGACGATATCCTGGCCGGGCTTGATCTGGGCAGCATCGTCTACCCCAAGTACATGACCTGCGATTACATCGTGCAGTATGTGCGCGCTTTGCAGAACGAGGCAGGCAGCAACATCAAGACCCTGTACCGCATTCTGGACGACCGCGTGGAGGCACTGGAATTCACGGTCCATGAGAAGAGCCGCGCCACCGGTGTGCCCCTGAGCCAGCTCCACCTGAAAAAGAACCTGCTGCTCTGCTGCATCACCCGCGGCAACGAGATCAAGATCCCGCGCGGCGGCGATGAGATCCAGGTGGGCGACAACGTCATCGTGGTCACGCTGGAGCACGGCCTGCATGACCTGCGGGACATCGTGGAAGATTAACGGAGGCGCGGCATGAATTATGCGATCGTTCTGCGGCTGCTGAGCTATATCCTCTATTGCGAAGCCGCGCTGCTCCTGCTGCCCGCCATGGCCAGCCTGATCTACGGTGAGTGGATGGTGCTGGGCGTGTTCCTGCTCACGGCAGCGCTTTCTGCGGTGGCGGGCGCTCTGCTCCACCGCATCAAGCCCAAGAGCCAGATCTTCTATATGCGGGAGGGCTTTGCCACCACGGCGCTCTGCTGGCTGCTCATCAGTGTGGTGGGCGCGGTGCCCTTTGTGCTCACAGGCAGCATTCCCAACCCGGTGGATGCCATGTTTGAGACCGTTTCCGGCTTCACCACCACCGGTGCCAGCATCCTGCCCGCCGTGGAGGACCTGCCCAGGGGCATCCTGTTCTGGCGCAGCTTCACCCACTGGATCGGCGGCATGGGCGTTCTGGTGTTCCTGCTCTCCCTGCTGCCCCTGACCGGCGGCTCCCATGTCAACCTGATGAAAGCCGAAAGCCCCGGCCCGCAGGTGGATAAGCTGGTGCCCAAGGTGCAGTCCACGGCAAAGATCCTCTATGGCATTTATTTTGGCCTGACTGTCATCGAGTTCGTGTTCCTGTTGTTTGGCGGGATGCCGGTGTTTGAAGCTCTGCTTACCTCCTTTGGTACAGCGGGCACCGGCGGCTTCGGCTTCCGCAATGACAGTTTTGCCAGCATGTCGCCCTATGTCCAGTGGGTCGTGACCATCTTTATGATCCTGTTTGGCGTGAACTTCAACGCCTATTTCCTGCTGCTGATGCGCCGCTTCCGCCGCGCTGCCGCTAGCGAGGAGGTGCGCGCCTACTTTGTGATCATCGGTGTGGCTGTGGTCATCATCACGGCCAACATTTACAGCATGTACAACGGCTTGGGCGAGGCCCTGCGCCACGCCGCCTTCCAGGTGGGTTCCATCATTACCACCACAGGATTTTCCAGCTGTGATTTTGACCTGTGGCCCACCCTCTCCAAGGAGATCCTTGTCATGCTGATGTTTGTGGGTGCCTGCGCAGGCAGCACCGGCGGCGGCATGAAGGTCAGCCGCCTCCTGCTGATGGGCAAGACTGTGTGCAAGGAGCTCAAGCAGGCCCTTCACCCGCAGGTGGTGGCCCCCGTCCGGATGGACGGCAAGGTGGTCAACCATGAGACCATTCGCGCCACCAATGTCTATGTGGCGGCCTACATCTTCATCTTTGCGGCATCCTTCTTTCTCATCAGTCTGGATGGCTTTGACATGGTGACCAACTTTACCGCCATTGCCGCCACGTTGAACAACATCGGCCCGGGCCTTGCCCAGGTGGGCCCCATGATGAACTTTGGCAGCTACTCCAACCCCGCCAAGCTGGTTATGATCTTTGACATGCTGGCGGGCCGTCTGGAGATCTTCCCCATGCTGGTGTTCTTTATGCCGGACACCTGGCGGCGGTTCTGAGCAAAATAACAAAGCGGATGCGCTCCCACCGGAACGCATCCGCTTTTTGCTGTATCAGGATTCCTGCGGCTTTTTCCCCAAGAGCGCCACGCCGCTCAGCACGATGACCCCGCCCAGCAGGGCAAGGCCCGCACCGGCCTGCCCGAAGGCATCGCCGACGGCACCCACCAGAGGACTTGCGGGGATCATCAGCAGGCTGTAGGCCATGCCGTCCACGCTGATATAGGTCGCGACGAACGGGCATTGGGGGACGACCTTGAGCTTCTTTCTGCGGATGTCCTCCAGCACGCCCTGCACCAGCATCATGCCCAGGATGCCGCCCCAGGCAGGTGCAGCACCCACCAGCAGAGTGCCCACACCGCAGAGCAGGGCACAGGCCGTGTAGAGCCGCCGCATGGAGCGGCATCTCACCCTGCGGCCAATCTCGGTACCCGCCACGCAGGCCAGACCGCCCAGCAGCAGGGGAAGGAAGAGCAGCTCCGTGGGCCAGCCCAGCTCAACGAGCCGCTGCTGCAAAAACATCTTGGTCAGGTAACTGGGCACGCTGATGAGGGCGCTGGATGCGATAAGCTTCACCGCCATTGGGCAGGTGCGCAGGACATGCAGGCTGTCCCGCACCAGCTGGCGGAACTGTTCGGGCAGAGCGCGCAGCGGGTGCTTTTCCCGGCTGGCCTGTGATTCAGTGACGATGGGCTCCGCAAGCAGCATATTGGCAAGGGCGGAAGCACCCTCAAAAGCGGCGTTCAGCAGATAAAAGCCCGCGTAGCCGAGAAATTGGTTCAGGATGCTGGCCATGGAGCCTATGGCGTTGGCCAGCATGGAGATCTGGGAGCCGTTGGCAGAGACCTGAATGTATCTCTCCTCGCAGCCCTCCTGCTTCAGGCTGTCGTAGAGCAGCGCCGTGGAGGTGCCGGAGAACATGGTCATGGCCAGCGCGTTCAGCCCCATGGCAAAGCAGATGGTGAACAGGTCTGACGCAAAGGCCATCAGCAGGCTTTGCAGGACCATGCACACGCCGCCGGACACGAGGGTCTTTTTCCGGCCCAGCAGGTCTGCCGCCATGCCGCTGGGCACCTCACACAGCAGGCTGACAACATGGAACACGCTTTCGGCCAGGCCGATCTCCCACAGGGAGAAGCCCCGGGCCGCCAGCAGCGCCACCCATACCGCATCCGTGATGCGCAGGCCGGAGAAGAGAGAGGAAGTATAAATGCAGGCAAGCTGCTTTTTCAAATTGAGCTTACGTTTATGGTTCATGGGGAACACCCTTTCTATTTATAGTGAATCATTCAAAATAGAAAGTGTACCCTTGCTAACGAAAGTTTGCTGTGACCAAACCCCTCCGTCAATGCTGACGCATTGCCACCTCCCCTAATAGTGGAGGCCTTGGCAATCCGTGCAGAATTTCCGGTTTCGCCAGAGGCTCCCCTACTAGGGGAGCTGACGAGCGAAGCGAGTCTGAGGGGTTCAGGCAAAACAAAAGCGCCCCACAGCAAAGCTGCGCGGCGCTGAAAATCAAGCTCCACGTCTTGCTGAAAGGTTTCCTCGATTTAGCTCCCCTACTAGAGGAGCTGGCTGCGCCAAAGCGCAGACTGAGAGGTTTTGTTTCCAATAAAAGGGTACACTTCGAGCCGGAACGTATTAAATCTGACCTTTTTTGAAAAAGATGCAGCCATTCCAACCCATCTGGGTGTACCCTCCTTTCAGTAAAACGTTACGCTTACAATACCATACTTTCGGCCAAAACACAAGCAAAACCGTAAAATTCAGGGAAAAAGTGCCGCCCCGGCTTGCAAACAGGCCCAAAGTGTGGTAAGATGATATCCGGTTAAGAAACCTGAATATCTTGAAAACGCAGCGACGGAGAGAGTACGCACGCAGTTCCACAGCAAAGAGAGAAGCTTCACCGGCTGAAAGGGCTTCCGCGTGGGTGTGTGCCGAAGTTCGCTCCTGAGCGGCCTGCCCGAACGGCTTCTATTAGGGCAGGACGGCGCGCCCCGTTACGGCGTTTGAGAGCCGCCCTTCTTTGTGCAGGGCGGAAACCGGGTGGTACCGCGGAGCATTGGATTTGCAAAGGCTTCGTCCCTTTTGTCCGGCCAGAAATGGCCCGGCAGGGGACGGGGCCTTTTTTGCTGCCCCGCTTTGAAAACACGAACTGAGAAGGAGAGAATTTCCATGCAAGCAATGATCGACGAGCTGGCAAAACAGGCCGAAGAGAGCCTTGGTCAGGTCTCCAGCAAGGAAACGCTGGCATCCTTCTGGCAGGAATACCTCAGCAAGAACGGCAAGATCCCTGCCCTGATGAAGAATCTGCGCACCGTCGCACCCGAAGAGCGCCCTGCCATGGGCAAGATTATCAACGAGCTCAAGGCCAAGGTACAGGCCGAGTACGACGCTGCCGCCGAAAAGGTGAAGGCTGCCGAGCTGGCTGCCCGCAACGCCGCCGAGACGGTGGACATCACCCTGCCCGCCAAGACCCGCCCCATGGGCGGCCTGCACCCGCTGACCCTGATCACCAACCAGATCATCGACGTGTTCTCCGGCATGGGCTTTTCGGTGGGCACCTTCCCGGAGATCGAGGACGATGACCACAACTTTACCCGCCTGAACGTGCCCAAGGATCACCCGGCACGCGACATGCAGGACACCTTCTACCTGTCGGAGGAGTTCCTGCTGCGTACCCAGACTTCCGGCGGCCAGATCCGCACCATGGACGTTCAGAAGCCGCCCATCAAGATCCTGATGCCCGGCCGTGTGTTCCGCTCCGACTCGGACGCTACCCACAGCCCCATGTTCCACCAGATGGAAGGTCTGGTGGTGGATAAGGGCATCACGCTGGGCGACCTGCAGGGCG
>OICE01000420.1_pt1 | contig 12541 bp, 15 predicted proteins | sample 1581171 | NCBI WGS metagenome assembly OICE01 (sample SAMEA3882545, study PRJEB24775) | human gut metagenome | biome: human-associated habitat; feature: intestine environment; material: feces | place: Netherlands | collected 2009/2010 | reverse complement strand
AGTTATGTCAACTCTTTTTTCATAATTAGGATGGTAACATGAGTATAAAACAAATATATACAAAAGTATTAAAATCATGTATTGGATTCTCGGTGTATGGAACTAAAAAAGTAGAAGAGGAAACAAAAGAATTATTACCTTTGTTAAATGAATTTTATGACAGGTTTTTAAGAGAGAATGTATTTGAAATTGATAAAACAGATTATGAAAAACTTCAGCTGTTGTTTATTAACATAATTAGGGATCTTTCACAAGGATTGAAAAATAAAGACGTGGTTTTATTGGAAGATGCCATGGAATATGGGTTATTGTCTTTTCTGGAAATATTTATGGATGAAGATGAAGTGTCACGGCTAAAGGAGGAAAGCGTGAATGAATAGGAATATATATATATCAAATATGCAGTTATTTGAAAAAAGCTTTCCGGGAATTAGTGAAATTATAGAAAATTGTAGAAACAGTATTGAGAAAGAAACAGAAGTGTATTTTGAACAAGCAGCAGATGGCAACAAAATCATTAAAGTAAAAAAAGAAGATAGGCAATTATATTTTAGTGGGAAGAGAGAACCAGCTGACAAAGCGAGGATCGAAATTGAAAAATGGGGGAAGATAGATAAACATGCGGTTGTATTTGTTACGGGTTTGGGCGATATTGCATTTTTAAAACAGCTTGTAATAAAAATAGTTCCTTCTATACAGCTTGTAATATATGAACCATCTTTAAATGTTTTTTTTAAGGTGATAGAGAATATTGATTTGTCATTTTTGTTTGAGGACAGAATACCTGCACTGATAGTGGATGGACTTAATGGCGAGGAAAAAAAAGCAATCGTAGATAAATTAGTAAATCTTGCGAATATTGAGTTTATAAAACATTATGAAAATAGAAGCTGTTCAGCTTTATTTTCAAAACAGGTCTTAGATTTTATGAAATTATTAGAAAAAAAAGTCGAAGATGTGATAGTCGGAAGAAATACAGAAATTAGATATTCTGCTGTTGAAATGGATAATTTATTTCATAATATAAAATATCTTTGTGAAGGATCCATTACGACACAGCTGTGCGACATTATTCCAACGGATATTCCTGCAATCATTGTATCGGCTGGACCGTCATTGAATAAAAATATCATGGAATTGAAGAGAGCAAAGAATAAAGCTTTCATCGTTGCAGTGGACACTGCAGTCAGACCATTGGTAAATGCAGGAATTATTCCAGATATGTATGTGATAGTGGATGGATTAAAACCAAAAGAATTATTGGATTTTGATGAGGCAAAAAGAATTCCGTTGATGCCAAGTATTACTTCCACGAAAGAAATTTTGGAAAATCATACTGGAAAGAAAATTTTCTGGTTTGAGGGACAGCGGTTCATCTGGAGTATGATGATGATGAATGGAGTTCCGTTCAGCACGGTTGCATGTGGAGGATCTGTTGCGTGTAGTGCATTTTCGCTGGTATATAAGCTTGGATTCTCCAGAATAATTTTGGTGGGTCAGGATTTGGCATTAACAGGTAATAAAACACATGCAGACGGTACTTTTAAAAGTATCATGGATGAAATTGATACAAGTCGTTGCATAAAAGTTCCAGGAAACTATGAGGAGGAAGTTCCGACGAGAGGAGACTTCAAGTTATATTTAGACTGGTTTAATTACTATATCAAAGGATGTGAAGGTATTCATGTTATTAATGCTACAGAGGGTGGAGCAAAAATCGATAACACGGAGATTATGACTTTGCACGATGCGATTATGAGAGAGTGCATAAAAGAAGTTGATATTGATGCGTGCTTTGAAAAATTGAAGCCTATTTTTGACGCAGAGCAACAGCATAAAGCGTTGGAATATCTTAAAACATTTCCTGAAATGTACAGAAAACTGAAAAAGAAAGTAATAAAATTAAATAAGGAATATCAAAAACTAAAAACAATCTGCGGTAAAAGTATAATTGATAAGAATGCATATTTAAAAGCATTGAAAAATATAAAAAATCTAACACAAGAAATTGAAAAGCATGAATTATATGATACAATATCGTGTACATTAACAGTCGCAAATTATATTATTGAAAGCGAACAGTTTTATGAAGAGGATACTGTGGCTGCTGAAGGACTACAGATTGCTAAGCAAGGAATAGCCTATACAAAAATGGTAGAACAATGTATAGATTTATTTATTCCACTCACAGAGGAAACCTTGTTGACGCTATAAAACGCTGGTGCTATTAGAAGATATTATATATGTTATAAACCGAGGAGATATCGAATGACCACAACAATAATCGCTGAAGCAGGCGTGAACCACAACGGCAGTCTAAAACTGGCAAAGCAAATGATTGACGAGGCAGCAAAAGCAGGAGCAGACTATATCAAATTTCAGACATTTAAACCGGAAAAGCTGGTTTCCAAATATGCGCAGAAAGCAGATTATCAGAAGAAAACGACAGGCAGTCAGGAATCGCAGCTACAGATGTTGGAAAAACTGGCATTGTCATATGATGATTTTGTGGAGTTGAAAAAATATTGTGAGCAGATTGGAATCGGTTTTCTGTCCACACCGTTTGACGAGGACAGTATCCGGTATCTTGACAGTCTGGACATGGACTTCTGGAAGATACCTTCCGGTGAGATCACAAATTATCCGTATTTGGTTCAGATTGCGCAGACAGGAAGGGATATCGTGCTATCCACCGGGATGTGTGAGATGGATGAGATTGCAGAAGCAATGAAAGTATTGGAAGAGAATGGAGCAGGGAATATTTCGCTGCTCCATTGTAATACAGAATATCCGACACCATATGAGGATGTAAATCTGCTGGCAATGAAGCAGATGCGTACAGCCTTTAAAAAGCAGGTGGGATATTCAGATCATACGGTCGGGATTGAAGTGCCGATCGCAGCAGTGGCATTAGGTGCTGAGATTATTGAAAAGCATTTTACATTAGATAAGAATATGGAAGGTCCGGATCACAAAGCAAGCCTTGAACCATTGGAATTAACTCAGATGATATGTTCTATCCGCCATATTGAAAAAAGTCTGGGGGATGGTAATAAGAAAAGAACTGCTTCGGAACAGCATAATATAGCAGCAGCGAGGAAGAGCATTGTTGCCAAATGTGCGATTTCTAAGGGAGATATTTTTACAGAGGCAAATCTTACGGTTAAAAGACCGGGAAATGGGATAAGTCCGATGAGGTGGAAAGAACTGATTGGAACAAGGGCAGAGAGGGATTATCTGGAAGATGAACTTATATGATAAACTCCGGAAAAGCGTAAATGTTGCATTATATTTCGCTATGAGTATGACAATTTTGTTGCATGAAATTATAAAATATGTTATTAATAACAATATAGAGGCCGAAATAAAGTAAATATGTCATGAATGACATATTGATGAATAAATCTGCTGAAATATGTCATTCCTAACAAGTCTGGAGGGTGTTGTTATGAATAACGAAGATATGAAATCTATATTTGACCAGATAAATAATTTAAAAAAACCTGTTACAGAATCCAAAGAAACAAATGCTGAGTATGAAAAGGATGCTTTTCGAGAAGTTTTAAATGGAATATCAGAGGAAATTCAAAGAGTATTGGATGAAAATGATTTCACACAGGAAGATTTATGTCGGATAACAAATATGTCACAGTCCAATATTAGTAAAATACAAAACGGAAAGGTTGTTCCAAGGATAGAAACACTACAAAAGATTGCGAATGCTACACACACAAGACTTGTAATAAGTTTTGAAAGCATGGAAGGAGAGGATTAAAAATGGCAAATATAACGTCCATTGAGATTAATCAATTCAGGGGAATTAAGCAATTAACAGTTTCTGATTTTTCAAATGTCAATCTTATTGTAGGCGATAATAACAGTGGAAAAACAACATTTTTGGAGGCAATTCAGTTATTGTTTGCGAAAGCTCAACTCAGCTCTGTTAAAAATATCATAAGGCAGAGAACAGTACTTAATATTCATGATAATAGTTTTTATACTTCTTTTATTAAAATGTTCAATGTGGAGCAAAATGAGGATTGGCTAGATCTCGATATTTATGGAGAAAGTAATAACGGTCCGATTGAATTTGAAATGACTGGACGTGAGAAAACCATTTCTGGAGAAGAAGCACTTCAAATTTCAACAATGTCTTCACGTCAAAAAACGTATTACAGAAAATCAACAACTTTTATCCCCGAAACGGTCAAACTGTTTACAGGTAGTATTATTAGTCAAAATGGTAAAAAAACAATAGAGAAAAATGTTCGTTTTACATCTTTAGACAATACAATGGTAGGTTCTGTAACTAAGAGGGAAGTTCAATATATATCTTCTTTTGGTCATTTGAGATATGACTTATTACAGAATATCGTAGATAATCCGGAATATAAGAAATTAGCTATCAGCATTCTGAAGAAGTTTGATGAATCTATAGTGGATATTTGTTATACCAAGGCGGATGATGAATCCTTTGTGGAATCCATTATAACAGAAAATGGCGTAAACATGCCGTTCTCCGTTTATGGTGACGGAATTAAGAAAATATTATATATTTTGAATAAACTATTCGATGCAACAGATTCAATTTTGTTGATTGACGAAATTGAGACAGGTTTGCACAAGAAATATTATGATAAATTATTTCCGGTAGTATTTGAGCTGGCTAAAAAACTGAATGTACAATTATTTATTGCGACACATAGTATGGAAGCAATTGATGCAATACTGGAGTATGGTAAATATGAAAATGATACCAACAGTAAGGATCCGATTAAAGTTATTACAAAAAAAATCGACTCAAACGATGGCAAGGGAAGTAATGTAGCTGCTCGAAATGTTACGGGTAAGTATGTGTATGAAAACCGCAAGGCATTTGAATTTGAGGTGCGCTTATGATGACGGAATTAATGCTTGTTGAAGGTGTATCGGATGTACAGTTGATTAGCTATTATTTACAAAATGTGTATGGCTGGAAACATGAAAAGAATAATCATCTTGGAATACATTCACTGGATGAACATGATCACATAGAAAGTCTTTCAAAAGAAGGAAAGCAACTTGTTTTGTGCGGTGTTGGATGAAATGGAAGATTTGCACATTTCGTAGAAAGACACCGCATCAATAGTATGATAATTGAACATGAGATATCCTCAATAATGGTTGTGACAGACCGGGATGAGGATTCAATTTCCAAAATTGGAAGAACGATAAACAGTTTGTTTGAGAACGTATCATACAGAGCAGGAGTGTGGATTTGTAACGATGTTGAAGATTCGTTTGGACAACAAAAGCAGGTAGATACATATCTTTTAATTGTTCCGGCGGATAAAAAGGGAGCATTAGAAAATGTAATAATAGATGCATTGAAAGATATTCCGGAAGAAAAAGAGTTGGTAGAAGAAGTAATTCAGTTTGTTGATTCATTAAAAGCAAGGTTAGTGCCTGAATTAAATCAAATTAATAAAGCTAATAAGGCTGCAGTTGGAACTTTTTTTAGTGTTCGAAATCCGAAAGATGCAATGAGATCTTTTGGAACTTTTATTTCTAAAATAGACTGGTCAAAATCAGAATCTTTAAAAAATTTATTTTTGCCATTCATGTATTTAGGAGAGGAGAAAGAATAGCATTTTATATTTTATACTGAAAGCATAGAAAAAGATGTAAGGAGAACCATATGAAACGAATTGGGATAATGACAGGAACAAGAGCAGAATATGGATTGTTAAAGCCTTTGATGCAGGAGATTAATAAAGATAATGATTTGGAATTATACTTGATTGTGTCAGGGATGCATCTGTCACCAGAGTTTGGAATGACTTATCAGGAAATCGAGGAAGACGGTTTTCAAATAAATGCAAAAGTAGAGATGCTGTTAAGTTCCGATAGCCCGGCAGGAATTAGTAAATCGATTGGTTTGGGTGTAATTGGATTTGCAGATGAATTTCAAAGAGCAGATTTGGATATGCTGATTTTGCTTGGAGACAGATATGAAGCACTGTCAGCGGCAATCTGTGCAATGGTCATGAGAATACCGATTGCACATCTTCATGGAGGAGAGTTGACAGAGGGCGCCATTGATGAAGGAATACGTCATTCCATTACAAAAATGAGTTATTTGCATTTTACAAGTACAGAACAATATCGGAACAGAGTGATCCAATTAGGCGAAAATCCGGAAAGAGTATTCTATGTGGGAGCACTTGGAGTAGAAAATATAAAAAAGATTAACTTGATGACAAAAGAAGAACTGGAGAGATCAATTCATTTTGAAATTGATGAAAATACAGTGATTGTGACTTATCATCCGGTAACATTGGAAAATAATACGGTTGAGGAACAGTTCTTAAATCTCTTAAAGGTATTGGACAGAAATCCTAAGATAAGAATGATATTTACAAAAGCAAATGCGGATACAAATGGCAGAATTGTCAATGAGTTGATAGATAAATATGCAGCTCAAAATAGTGAAAGAGCCTGTGCGTTTATGTCATTGGGACAGAAAAGATATTTAAGTGCATTAAAGTATTGCAGAATAGTTATAGGTAATTCTTCGAGTGGAATTATTGAGGCACCTTCCTTTGGCAAACCGATTATTAATATAGGAGACCGGCAAAAAGGAAGAATATGTGCAGACAGTGTGATTAATTGTGGATATACACAGCAGGAAATTCAGCAGGCTATGGAAACTGCACTGACAGAGGAGTTTGAAAATAAAGCCAGAAACTGTAGAAATCCATATGAAAAGGAAAATACAGCAGCAAATATTATAAGTGTTATAAAGGATTATTTGTTGAATGATAAAATTAAATTGAAAAAAGGATTTTATGATATAAAATGAGAAATATAGCGATTATTCCGGCCCGAAGTGGCTCAAAGGGATTGAAAGACAAAAATATCAAAGAATTAAATGGGAAACCACTAATGGCATATACAATTGAGGCTGCATTAGAATCAGGGATATTTGATTGTGTACATGTGTCGACAGACAGTGAGAAATATGCTGAAATAGGAAGGCAGTTCGGGGCGGATGTTCCTTTTCTGAGGGATGCGAAACTGGCTGGGGACAAGAGCAGTACCTGGGATGCGTTACGTTATGTGGTGCAGGAGTACCGGAAAAGAGGAAAAGAATTTGAACTGGTAACTCTGTTACAGCCAACTTCTCCGATGAGAAACGCACGGAATATCAGGGAAGCATATGAGGTATTTGAACAGAAATCTGCGGATGCGGTCATTAGTATTTGCGAATTAGAACATTCCATTCAGATATGCAACAAATTAGGCGAAAATGGCTCAATGTATAATTTTATTGACAGCAATAAAGTTGGAGCCAGACAATTGTCGGATACTTATTATCGGCTGAATGGAGCAATCTATATTCAGAAAACAGAGCTGCTGATGAATAAGCAGAATTTTTATAACGAAAACTCGTATGCCTATATTATGGATCAGAGACATTCTGTTGATATTGACAATGAACTTGATTTCTTATTTGTCGAGACGTTAATGAAAGATAATAAAGATTAATTTTTGCAGTCGATCATCCGATATATAGACTGTAACCTATCATGGAGCGATAGGAAAAGAACATGGAGGTTCGTCTATGAAAACAGAACAGTTAATAACATTTCTGATTTCCCCGGAGCAGACAATTGTAGAAGCAATGCAGAAGATAGATGCGAATGCGAAGGGGATTCTTTTTATTACCAATACAGATAGAAAATTAATAGGGGCGATCACCGATGGAGATATCCGCCGCTGGCTGATTAAGACAGGAAATCTGCAGGAACAGATAAGCCGTCTTATGAATCGCAATCCTAAGTCGGTGTATCGAAGGGAAGTGGCGTCTGCGCAGGATGTGATGAGACGATATTCGATCACGGCATTGCCTGTGCTCAATTCAAAGGGAATCGTGATTGACATTCTTTTTGAACAGGAGCAGAAAACCGAGGTGAGGGAAGGAAGTCTCTCTTTAGATAAAGTGCCGGTAGTCATTATGGCAGGAGGGAAAGGAACCAGATTATATCCTTATACCAAGATTTTGCCCAAACCGCTGATCCCGATTGGGGATATTCCGATTATGGAACGGATTATTGATAAATTCAGGGATGTTGGCGTGACGGATTTTTATGCGACTGTGAATTACCGCAAGAATATGATCAAATCATATTTCACTGATACGGCAAAAGATTATGAAATACAGTATGTAGAAGAAAATCAGCCATTAGGAACAGCAGGAAGCCTGCGGCTGATAGAGGAGGATTTTGAACAGCCTTTTATCGTGACGAATTGTGATATACTGATCCACGCAGATTACGAAGATGTCTACCGGTATCACAGGGAAAGCGGCAATGAACTGACAATCGTTTCTGCACTAAAGAATATTGTAGTACCCTATGGTGTTATCCATTCGAGCGAGAATGGTGCAGTGCAGTCCATGGAGGAAAAACCCAAATTATCATATTTTGTCAATACGGGTATGTACATATTGAATCCGGAATTGAAAAAAGAAATTCCGGAGGACACATTTTATCATATGACAGATCTTACGGATAAATTACTGAAAGAAAACCGCAAGGTCGGCATGTATCCGATTAGTGAGGATTCATTTCTGGATATGGGTGAGTTTGAAGAGATGCACCGTATGGAGAAAAAATTGGATTTGAAGTCAGAGTAGGCAGAGTAAATTACAAGAAATAATGGGTTTACCTAATAAATTGAAATTGATAATAGTATTATAAGTAATTAGACGAAAGAACGAGGAATATAGAATGAAGAAAGTACTTGTAACAGGAGCAGATGGATTTATTGGAAGCCATCTGACAGAAAGCTTATTAGAAAAAGGATATGATGTAAAAGCCTTTACCTATTATAATTCTTTTAATACATGGGGATGGTTAGATACATTACCAAAGGAAAAATTAAATCAGATCGAGGTGTTTAGTGGAGATGTCAGAGATCCGAATGGAGTGAGAGAGGCAATGAAAGGTGTCGATCAGGTTTTTCATCTGGCAGCATTGATTGCAATTCCATTTAGTTATCACTCACCGGATTCCTATGTTGATACCAATATTAAGGGTACGTTGAATGTCTTGCAGGCGGCAAGGGATTTGGGAACAGAGAAGATTATGGTGACATCTACATCGGAAGTATACGGAACAGCACAGTATGTTCCGATTGATGAGAAGCATCCGTTACAGGGGCAGTCACCGTATTCTGCAACAAAAATTGGGGCAGATCGTCTGGCAGAGAGCTTTTACCGCAGCTTTAATCTTCCGGTTGCAATTGTCCGGCCGTTTAATACGTTTGGACCAAGACAATCGGCTAGAGCTGTAATTCCAACAATTATTACTCAGCTTTTGGCGGGGAAAGAAGAGATCAAACTTGGTTCTTTGACACCAACGAGAGATTTTAATTATGTGAAAGATACAGCAGCAGGATTTATAGCAATCGCAGAGTCGGATAAGACCATCGGACAGGAGATTAATATAGCGACACAGCGTGAGATTTCCATTGGAGATCTGGCGAAAGAAATTATTGCACAGATTAACCCGGATGCAAAAATTGTATGTGATGAGCAGCGGCTACGTCCAGAAAAGAGTGAAGTAAATCGTCTGCTTGGAGCGAATGCAAAGATAAAAGAACTGACAGACTGGAAGCAGCAATACACCTTTGAACAGGGGATTGCAGAGACGATCGCATGGATCAGACAGAATATGGCTGCATATAAGACAGATATTTATAATGTGTAGAAGCAAAGATGATGTAAACGGAATCTGTGTGCAAGATTGACAGAGTTATTGTTTTAACAAAGGAAAGAAGGAAGAAGAAAGTGAGTCGATTTATCCCATTGTCAATTCCGAATTTTGAGGGAAATGAGAGAAAATACGTAGATGATGCAATAGATCAGGGCTGGGTATCTACAGGCGGAGCCTATATTACAAAATTAGAAGAACAGATGGCAGGATTTCTTCATGTAGAGAAAGTGGCTGCCTGCCAGAGTGGCACATCTGCATTACATTTGTCGTTGTTGGAATGTAATGTACAGCCGGGAGATATGGTGATCGTGCCGACATTGACTTTTATTGCAGCAGTGAATCCGGTACATTATCAATTTGCAGAGCCTGTATTTATGGATTGTGATGACAGCTTATGCATGGATCCGGTCAAGCTTCGGAAGTTTTGTGAAAAAGAGTGCCATGTAGAACAAAAACAATTAATTCACACGGCTTCTGGCAAGAAAATAAAAGCGGTTATTGTAGTGCATGTGTTTGGAAATCTGGCAGATATGGAAAGCATTATGGATATAGCGGAAGAGTATCATTTAAAGGTAATTGAAGATGCTACAGAAGCGCTGGGTTCCCATTACACAAAGGGACGTTTTGCCGGAAAGTATGCGGGAACGATTGGAGATTTTGGAGCATACTCATTTAATGGGAATAAGATCATTACAACCGGCGGTGGTGGTGCTGTTACAGCAAAAGATGCAAAAACGGTTGCACATATGCAGTATATTTCCACACAGGCAAAGGATGATCCACATTATTATATTCATAATGAAGTCGGATATAATTATCGCATGACAAATTTACAGGCAGCACTTGGTGTGGCGCAGATGGAAGAATTGCCTGAGTTTATAAAGAGAAAACACAGTAATTATGAGCTGTATCAAAAACTACTCGATGGATTTGAACTCGGAAAATTACTTGGCTTTCGAGAAGGAACATACTCAAATCAGTGGTTTTATTCGCTTGAGATTCCAATGGAAAGAGTGAATGGTTCTTTAAGGGATATCATCACAAAGCTGCAGGAAAGAGGTGTACAGACAAGGGCAATCTGGGGATTGATCCATGAACAGCTGCCGTATCAGAATGCGATAACATATGAGATGGAGAAAGCACCTTATTATAGTAAATGCATCTTGAATTTCCCGAGCAGCACACAGATCACAGAAGATGATATTGTTTATGTTGTGGAACAGATCAAGGATGTACTAATGTCATAAGGGATGGTAAAATGCAGGATATTATTTTAGTTGGCTCCGGTGGCTGTATGAGGGAAATTGTGTGGCAGATGCAGGAACAGAATAAATCAACAGAAAATTGGAATATATTAGGATATGTTGATAGAATACAGCCGGAAGAACACAGCAGCGTTACAGTTGGGAATGAAATCATAAAATATATTGGGAATGATGATTATTTGCTGGCAAGAACAGAATTGACAAACGTGGCAGTTTGTGTGGGAGAGCCAAAGCTTCGAAAAAAAATTGTAGAGAAATTGAAAAATAATAAAAATATTATTTTCCCGAACATAATACTTGGTGATACAAGAATTTGTGAGGATGTGCAGATGGGGAAAGGCTGCATTATCAGTATGGATGCAAGAATATCAACCAATGTAACGCTTGGGAGTTTTATTTTTATGAATACCGGAAGCAAAGTATGCCATGACGGAAAGTTAGGCAATTATGTAACATTAAGTCCGGATGTCACATTAGCAGGAAATGTGATAGTCGGCGACAATACAGAAATTGGTATGGGTGCAAATGTGATACAGGGTATTACGATTGGAACGAATACTGTGATTGGTGCAGGTTCGGTAGTCGTGAGAGATGTGGAAGATCATTGTAAGGCAGCCGGAGTACCAGCGAAAGCCTTTAGATGATAATAAGTCTAAAGGCTTTTTAAAAGTTTGTGGAAACTATTTCATTTGCGAATAAGATGGGTTATACTACTACTATTAATGAATGAAAAAGGTATGGAGTAACCCTTGTTGCATTGGCTGGGACTTTTGCTGGATAACCGTGCATTTGTATTGACAACACCGTTGGAGAAAGAAGCCAGACGGTACATCTTTCAGCAGTATGAACAACGGAGAAAAGACATTAATAAAGCGCAGGCGGAGTATGTTATTAAACTTTTGCAGGTGTTGTGTTGCAAGCCTCAGGAGCTGATGGAGGTAAATGATTGAAAAGCCTGCTTTTCAATCATTTAAGGATAGGGTATACTAGAAAAAAAGCAAAGACAGGGGGTGACTGCAAATGTCTGCAAATATAGCAATCGGAATACAGGACTTCTCCACATTAATTGAAAATCATTATTTTTATGTTGATAAAACGGATTTTATAAAGGAATGGTGGGATTGTGGGGACAGTGTTACTCTGATCACACGCCCAAGAAGATTCGGCAAGACCCTGAATATGAGTATGGTCGAATATTTCTTTTCCGTAAATCATTCCGAATGCAGCAAATATTTTGAAGACCTTGTCATCTGGAAAGAGGAAAGATTTCGTAAGCTGCAGGGAACGTATCCGGTGATTTCCCTCAGCTTTGCAGATATCAAGGCAACCACATATGAGACTGCAAGAAGAGCGGTAATTCGTAAGCTGGTAAAATTATATAGTACTTTTGAATTTGTCAAATCCAGCAAAGTATTAAATGAAAAAGACCGCGCCTATTTTGATTCCGTTGAAGAAAATATGTCGGATGATGCGGCAGCAGTAGCTGTCAATTATCTGTCCGATTATCTGAGCCGCTAT
>OICE01000412.1_pt1 | contig 12699 bp, 10 predicted proteins | sample 1581171 | NCBI WGS metagenome assembly OICE01 (sample SAMEA3882545, study PRJEB24775) | human gut metagenome | biome: human-associated habitat; feature: intestine environment; material: feces | place: Netherlands | collected 2009/2010 | reverse complement strand
GAGGGTGAGCCCGTTAAAGGGGGTGACATCATGCCCAAAGTTCTCCGCACCCTGCCCGAGCGGGGATTCCGCCGCCGGGCACGGGCCGTGGCGGTGCTGTTCTGTGCCGTCTGCCTGGGGCTGGCCGTGCGGCTCTTTTTCCTGCAGGTGCGCACCGACGGCTTCTATGTCGACCGCGCACAGGGCCAGCAGCTGCGGGACACCGTGGTCCCCGCAGACCGGGGGCGCATTTACAGCGCCGACGGCCTTTTGCTGGCCGCCAACAGCAGCTGCTGGACCCTGCGGGCCTCGCCCCGGGAGATGCCGGAAGAGAAAATCACCCTTGCCGCCCACGGCCTTGCGGAGATCTTAGCGCTGGACGAAGCGGCCCTGCTGGAAAAATTCAGCGACCGCCGCTCCAACGACTGCCTGCTCCGCTACCGGGTGGACCGTGCCGCAGCCGATGCTGTGCGGGACTTCTGCGAGGAAAACAGCATCACCGGCATCCGCATCAATCAGGACAGCAAGCGCTGGTATCCGCAGGGCGCGTTTCTGGCTTCGGTGCTGGGGTTCACCAATGTGGACAACGCAGGGGTGGCCGGGCTGGAGCTGAAATATGACGATCTGCTCACCGGGGAAAACGGCGTGGTGCTCACGGCTGTCAACGCCTGGGGCTACACACTGGAGCAGAGCTACGAGACCGAGCGTTTTCCCACCGAGGGGGACGGCCTGCGGCTCACCATCGACAGCTGTATCCAGCACTACCTTGAAAATGCGCTGTCCTACGCTGTGCAGGAGCACCATGTGGCGGCGCGGGCCGTGGGGATCGTCATGGATGTGAACACCGGGGCCGTGCTGGCCATGTCCACCACGCCCTCCTATGACCCCAACGAGCCCCGCGTCATTGCCGACACCGCCGCCCGGAATACCGTGGAAGCCCTGACCGGTGATGCGCGCAAGGCCGCTTTGCAGCTGGCCCAGCAGACCCAGTGGCGGAACAAGGCCGTCAGCGACCTGTACGAGCCGGGCAGCGTGTTCAAGCTCATCACCTGCGCGGCGGCGCTGGATGCCGGAGCCATCACAAAGCATTCCAGCTTTTACTGCGGGGAATCCATCTCGGTGGCGGGCACCCGCTTCCACTGTGCCAACCACAAGCGCCATGGGGCCCAGAGCGTGACCCAGGCGCTGGAAAATTCCTGCAACCAGAGCTTCATCCAGATCGGGGGCCGGCTGGGCAGGGAGGCCTTCTGCGATTATTTTGCCGCTTTCGGCCTGCGGGAGCCCACCGGTATCGACCTGCCCGCCGAACCGAAAAAGAGCCTGTACTATACCGCCGACCGGATGGGCCCGGTGGAGCTGGCCTCCTGTGCCTTTGGGCAGAGCAGCAAGATCTCCTATCTGGAAATGGCGGCGGCAGTCTGCGCCGTGGTCAACGGGGGAAAGCTGATGCAGCCCTACGTCGTCTCGGAGATCCTGGCCCCGGACGGCAGTACCATTGAGCAGCTCGCCCCTGTCTGCAAACGGCAGGTGCTCAAGGCAGAGACCAGCCAGACCATGCGGGAGATGATGGAGGCCGTGGTGCTCTACGGCGGTGGACGGAACGCCCAGATCCCGGGCTACCGGGTGGGCGGAAAAAGTGGCACCAGCCAGAAGCTGGACAGCGCCGACGAAAAAGCCCGCATTGCCAGCTTTGTGGCGGTGGCTCCCATCGACGATCCGCAGTTTCTCTGCCTGGTCTGCCTGGACGAACCCCACAGCTGGACGACCGCAGGCGGTAGCCTGTCGGCCCCGGTCTGTGCCGAAGTGCTGGAGCAGACGCTGGTGTACAGGGGCGTGCCCCGCGCCACGGAAGCCCCGGCTGCCTCCACAGCAGAGACCGCCGCCGACCTCCCCGCTGACGGCGACAGTTTTGACGGGGCCTGAAAACGGACAGCAAAAAAGACCGCCGAAGCGGTCTTGAAGTGCTTGTTTTCAATTCTGGTGCGGCTGCTCGCGGAACTTGATCTCGCCGGTCTCGCTGTTCATGGATTCCACAATGGCAAGGCTCTCCAGCTGGATGCCCTTGCTGCGGATGAGCTCGCCGCCCTGCTGGAAGCCCTTCTCCACGGCAATGCCAATGCCCTCAACCGTGGCTCCGGCCTCCTTGGCCAGATCCAGCAGGCCCATCAGGGCACAGCCGTTTGCCAGGAAGTCATCGATGATCAGGACATGGTCCTCTGCGGTGAGGAACTTTTTGGAGACAATGACGTTGTAGATCTTCTTGTGGGTGAAGGACTGGATCTTGGTCTCATAGTTGTCGTAATCCAGGTTGATGCTCATGGACTTTTTGGCAAACACCACAGGAACATTGAACTCGCTGGCAACCACAGCGGCAATGCCGATGCCGCTGGCCTCAATGGTCAGCACCTTGTTGACGGGCTTGCCTGCAAACAGGCGCTTCCACTCCTTTGCCATCTCGCGGAACAGGGGGATGTCCATCTGGTGGTTGATGAAGCTATCCACCTTCAGCACATTGCCCTCGCGCACGATCCCGTCTCTCTGAATGCGTTCTTCCAGCAGTTTCATATCCGTCTCTTCCTCCAAGCTTTGGTACTGCATTTTGATTTTACCTAGTATACCGGATTTGCCCCCCTGTTTTCAAGGTCTTTTGGCATTTTCTCTCTTGTTTTTCAGCAAAATTTGAGTATACTGGAAGCAACGGCTCCGGCTGGATTTCCGGGGCGCTCCGGGTACAGGGAAAGGTGCCCGTTTTCTGCATCCTGCCGCCTGTTCGGGCGGGATGCATTGTGAGGAGAAGGAGTATCACGCGTATGAAGACCGGATTGATCCTGGAAGGCGGTGCCATGCGGGGCATGTTCACTGCCGGTGTTCTGGATGTTCTGATGGAGCAGGGCATCACGGTAGACGGCATGGTAGGTGTTTCGGCGGGAGCAGTGTTCGGCTGCAACTACAAATCCCACCAGATCGGGCGGACCATCCGCTACAACACCACCTACTGCAATGACAAACGCTATGCCAGCTTCCGCAACCTGCTGCGCACCGGCAACCTGTACAGCGAGGATTTCTGCTACCACGAGGTGCCCGAAAAGCTCGACCCGTTCGACGACAAGGTTTTCCGGGAATCCCCCATGGATTACTTTGTGGTCTGCACCGATGTCCGCACCGGCGACCCCATCTATCATAAGTGCCGCACCGGTGATGCGGAGGATGTGCGCTGGATGGAAGCCTCGGCATCCATGCCGCTGGCCGCAAAGATCGTCAAGATCGGCCATTACGGCCTGCTGGACGGCGGCGTTGCCGATTCCATCCCCATCCGCTTCTTTGAGTCCATCGGCTACAAGCGGAACCTCATCATCCTGACCCAGCCCAAGGGGTTTGTGAAAAAGAAGAATCCCATGCTGCCCGCCATCCGGGCACGGTATCTGCGCTATCCTGCCTTTGTGGAGGCTGTGGCTGACCGCCACGAGCGCTACAACGAAACCCTGAGCTACATCTCCATGCTGGAGCAGTCCGGCAAGGATTATGTCATCCGCCCGCCCATCCCGCTGGAGATCGGTGCCATGGAGCGTGACCCCGACCAGCTGCGCCGCGTCTACGAGACCGGCCGGGCCGTGGCACAGATCCAGGTGGATAAGATCCGGGCCTTCCTTGAAACTGCAAAGGCCGAAGCCGAGGAATGATCACTGTGCTATACTGGGGCAAATCAAAACAGGAGGCACTGATTTATGAACACTCTGGATGCCATTCTCACCCGGCGCAGCTGCCGGGAATTCACCGACAAGCCCATCAAAAGCGAAACACTGCACCAGCTGCTGGAAGCGGCCATGAGCGGCCCCAGCTGCGTCAATGCACAGGATTGGTCCTTCGTGGTGGTGACCGACCCGGAAAAGCTGGCACAGATGGCCGATGCCAACGGCCGCCCTGCTGAGCCGCTGCGGAAAGCTGCCGCCGGTATCCTCGTCTGCGGCGACCTTGACCGTGCGTTCCGCTTTGCAAAGGACTACTGGGTCATTGACGGAGCCATTGCCGCCCAGAACATCTGCCTTGCTGCACAGGAGCTGGGGCTTGGCGCAGTCTGGCTGGGCACCTGGCCCCAGATGGACCGGGTGGAGGCCCAGCAAAAGCTGTTCGCTCTGCCGGAGACCATTGTGCCCCACTCCATCATCGCCCTTGGCTACCCGGAAGCAGACCTTACTGCCCCGCGTAAGAGCCGCTATGAGGATGACCGGGTACATTTTAACCAGTGGTAAATTTTCCAGACGAAACTGATATGCTACCCCTAGAGTAGACAGAGAAAAAACAAAACTCTGAATACTCTGGGGGTATTTTCATGTCAAGAAAGGAAAAAAGCTATTCGGTAGAATTGAAATATCAAGCGGTAAGTGATTACTTGAGTGGAAAAGGTTCACTTCGGGAAATATGCAGAAAATATAAAATCCGGTCAACTCGTCAGTTACGAAACTGGATAAAGATGTATAATGGTCATAAGGAACTAAAATGCTACACAGGAGGCAGCCGTATGACCAAAGGGAGAAAGACAACTTATGGGCATACTTTTACAAGCCGAGAACAGCTCATTTCCACGATTGAAAGCTATATTGACTACTACAACAACCGCCGTTACCAGCACAGGCTGTTCATCCAGACTCCCTTGCAGGCTCATGTCTGTGCTATGAATCGGGCAGCTCGACCAACGAATTGCACAAAAAATTCGCCGTTCCTTTGTCGAAACGGCGAATGAAATCTTATATTATTTTTACTGTCTACTTGACGGAGTGCATCTCATTTCTCAGAGAAGCGGAACGGCCTCATTTTGCTTATTTTTTCCGGTACTCCCGCGGAGTCATGCCAAAATGCGCCTTGAATGCCCGGTTAAAATAGGAGAGGTTTTCAAACCCGCACCGGGAAGCGATCGTCAGCACCGTCTCGTCCGTAGCATGCAGCGCTTCGGCGGCGGCATTCAGCCGGTATTCGTTCAGAAAGGCAACAAAGCTCTGCCCTGTCATCTGCCGGAACCAGCGCATAAAGTGGCTGGAACTGAAGGAGCAGACCCCAGCGGCATCGGCGACCCGAAGCCCCTCGGCATAATGGACAGAGATCCATTGCAGAACGGCTTTCAGCCGCTGGGTATCGGCAGTTTCCGCGGGGAGCTGCTGTTTTCCCTGCGCAATGAGCAGGGAGAGAAAGCGCAGCAGCGCTCCTTTGACCAGCAGCTCATAGCCGGGAAGCTTGGCACGGTTGGCTTCCTCCACCTCCCGCAGGCAGGCGGCGGCCTGGAGATAACACAGGTCGTTGGGAGTCAGCCGCACAGGCAGCAGCAGCCGCCCGCTCTGGAGCGGAAGCAGGTATTTTTCGGCGCAAAGGTCCTCCGCGCCGCCCAGAAGCTCCAGCTCAAAGATGATGTTCTCGTATTCCATGCGCTGCCCCTCTGCCTGCCGCAGGGCGTGAAGGGTACCGGGCGTAAAAATAAAGATATCCCCCTGGTAGGCCGGGCAGGACGCAGCGCCCACCTGCACCAGCCCCGCGCCCCGCTTGACAAAGACCAGCTCCATGCTCTCCTGCCAGTGCAGTGCCACCTGCGGGAAATCTCCCGGAATGGTGCAGGGATACAGATTGAAGGGGAATCGCACGGCACCGTGCTGCTTGGTTTCCTGCAAAGAAGCCTGATTATGCATCATCTCACCTCCAGATGATAGGATTGTACCATAATTTGCTCCTTTAAGGCAAGATTTCGATTGTTTTATCTGGTATATCTTGCATTATAAATGTCAAACCTGTTTTCCGTAAGGTGTGTATCTGAAAACAAAGGAGGATCCATTATGAGCTTTACCGAAACATTACAGAGCCTCACCGGAAAGCTGCTGGCGGACTGCACCGATCAGGAGCTGTATCTGGCACTGCTGGAGCTGGTGCGGCAGAAGAGTGCCGACCGCGTGCAGCCCGTTACCGGCCGCAAACTGTACTATATCAGCGCCGAATTTCTCATTGGCAAGCTGCTGTCCAACAACCTCATCAATCTGGGACTGTACGAAGAAGCCCGGGATGCACTGGCCGCTGCCGGAAAGCGCCTTTCGGACATTGAGGAGGTGGAACCGGAGCCTTCTCTCGGCAACGGTGGTCTGGGCCGTCTGGCAGCCTGTTTCCTGGATTCTCTGGCAACGCTGAACCTGCCCGGCGACGGCGTGGGCCTGCGGTATCACTTTGGCCTGTTCCACCAGTCTTTTGAGGATGGTGTGCAGAACGAAAATCCCGACCCCTGGCTCACCACCCACAGCTGGGCCGAAAAGACCGATGTGACCTACCCGGTGGAGCTGGCGGGCAAGGAATACACTGCCCGGCTGTACAAGCTGGCTGTCACCGGTTACGAGGGCCGCACCAACACCCTGAATCTGTTCGATCTGGATACCATCGACGAGAGCATCGTCCATGACGGCATTGCCTTTGACAAGACCGCCATCGACAAGAACCTGACCCTGTTCCTCTACCCGGACGACTCCGATGAGGCAGGCCGCCGTCTGCGGGTGTATCAGCAGTACCTCATGGTTTCTGCCGGTGCCCAGCTCATTCTGGCAGAGTGCGCCGCCCGGGGCTGCAATTACCATGATCTGGCCGACTACGCCGCCATCCAGATCAACGACACTCACCCCAGTATGGTCATCCCGGAGCTGATCCGGCTGCTGGGGCAGCGGGGCATTGAGTTTGAGGAAGCTGTGGAGATCGTTACCAAGACCTGCGCCTACACCAACCACACCATTCTGGCTGAGGCACTGGAAAAGTGGCCCCGCGCCTATCTGGATGCCGTTGTGCCCCAGCTGATGCCCATCATTGAAAAGCTGGACGCACTGGCCCGCACCCGCACCGAGGACGAGAACCTTGCCATCATCGACAAGGACGACCGGGTGCACATGGCCCACATGGACATCCACTTCACCCATTCCACCAACGGCGTGGCAGCGCTGCACACCGAGATCCTGAAAAATTCCGAGCTGCACGGCTTCTACGAGCTGTACCCGGAAAAGTTCAACAACAAGACCAACGGCATCACCTTCCGCCGCTGGCTGCTGGAATGTGACCCGCGCCTGACCGCCACGCTGGAAAAGCACATCGGTTCCGGCTTCCGCAAGGACGCTGCCGAGTTGGAGAAGCTGCTGGCCTTCGCTGACGACGAAGCCGTGCTGGACGAGTTGACCGCCGTGAAAAAGACCAACAAGGCAGCGCTGGCAGACTGGCTGCTGCGCACCCAGAAGGTGGCAGTGAATCCCGATGCCATGTTCGATATCCAGTCCAAGCGGCTGCACGAGTATAAGCGTCAGCAGCTGAACCTGCTGTACCTCATCCATCAGTATTATGAGATCAAGGCAGGGCACCTGCCTGCCGTACCGCTGGTGAGCATCTTTGGTGCCAAGGCTGCTCCTGCCTACACCATTGCCAAGGACATCATCCATGCCCTGCTGACCCTCTCCAAGGTCATCGCCGCCGACCCGGAGGTGTCCAAGTGGCTGCAGGTGGTATTTGTGGAAAATTACAACGTCACCGCTGCCGAAAAGCTCATCCCTGCCTGCGACCTGTCCGAGCAGATCAGCCTTGCCTCCAAGGAGGCCTCCGGCACCGGCAACATGAAGTTCATGCTGAACGGTGCGCTGACGCTGGGCACCATGGACGGTGCCAATGTGGAGATCAGCCAGCAGGTGGGCGAAGAGAACATTTATATCTTCGGCCAGACCTCCGATCAGGTCATCCACCGCTACGCCGTGGGCGATTACGACCCGGCCCAGTGGGTGGAGGGCGATGCCAACATCCGCCGCGCCATCAGCTTCCTCACCGGCCCGGAGATGCTGGCTGCCGGCCATGCCGAAAACCTGACCCGCCTGCACAATGAGCTGATCCACAAGGACTGGTTCCAGACCCTGCCGGACTTCAACGCCTACGTTGTGCGCAAGGGACAGGCGCTCAGCGATTACGCCTGCGACCCCATGGGCTGGCGGCGCAAGTGTCTGGTGAACATTGCCAAAGCCGGGATGTTCTCCTCCGACCGCACCATTGCCGAGTATGACCGCGACATCTGGCATCTGGGGAAGTAACCGTTTTTACTTTGCGTCATCCCAGCATCCAGCAGTTTCTTGTAGAAGATGCACTGCTTTCTGTGGAAAGAGCTATCATTTCGGTACGCCGGAGCATCTGCGGACGCTCCGGCGTACCATTTTTACAGGGAAGGCTTCTGCTCCAACAGGTCTGTCATGCTGCGCAGGCTGATGCCAAGGGTGGAAAGGTTATGCAGCATGGCGCTGGTGGCAGGGGGCAGGATGCCCAGAGCCCCCAGAAGGATGAGGGCCGAGTTGAAGCTGAGCACAAAGCGGTAATTGCTGCCCACCCGCTTTTGCAGGGCGTTGGCAATGGCTTTTAAGGTCACCAGCTCTTCCAGACTGTCGGCGCGGATGGTCACATCGGCAATCTCCCGGGCGATGGCGGCACCGGAATGGATGGCGATGCCGATATCTGCCGCCGACAAAGCGGGCGAATCGTTGATGCCGTCGCCGATCATCACAACTGTATGTCCCTCGGCTTTTGCATCGCGGACAAAGGCGGCCTTATCCTCCGGCAGCACCTCCGCAAAGCAGCGGTCTACCCCCACCTGCGCCGCAATGGCGCGGGCAGTGCGGTCACTGTCGCCGGTCATCATGACGGTCTGAGTGATGCCCAGCTTTTGGAGCTGGCGCAGCACCTGTGCCGCCTCCGGGCGCAGAGGGTCTGCAATACAGATGACCCCCACCAGCACCCCGGATGCTGCCAGATACAGGTGGGAATACTGCGGATCCAGCCCATCAAACTTTGCCTGTTCCCCTGCCGGGATGGTGCAGCCCTCGTCCTCGAAAATAAAGTGAGCGCTGCCGATGACCACCCGCTTGCCCCCTACCCGGCTGGCAATGCCATGGGCCACGATGTACTCTACCTCGGAGTGCATCTCTTCGTGAGAAATTCCCCGCTCCTTGGCAGCACGGACGACGGCGTTTGCCATGGAATGGGGGAAATGCTCTTCCAGACAGGCGGCAAGCTGCAATACCTCCTGCTCCCCGCAGCCGGAGAAAGGCACTATCTGCACCACCTGTGGGGTGGCACGGGTGAGGGTGCCGGTCTTATCGAACACGATGGTGTCCGCCTTTGCCAGCGCTTCCAGATACTTGCCGCCCTTTACGGTGATGTGATATTCTCCGCACTCCCGCATGGCAGAGAGCACCGCCAGCGGCATGGAAAGCTTCAGCGCACAGGAGAAGTCCACCATCAAGATGGAGATGGCCCGGGTGACGTTGCGGGTAAAGGCATAGGTAGCCACCGTACCGGCAAGGCACCACGGCACCAGACGGTCGGCCAGCTGCAAAGCCCGATTTTCGGTGCCGGACTTGAGCTTTTCCGATTCCTCGATCATCGCCACGATCTTATCGTAGCGGTTGGCACCGCCCTCTGCCTTGGCCACAAGGACGCATTCGCCCTCTTCCACCACTGTTCCGGCGTAAACGGTAGCACCGGTGGTCTTGCGCACCGGCATGGACTCGCCGGTCAGGGCAGCTTGGTTCACCATAGCTTCGCCTTCCAGCACCGTGCCGTCCAGCGGGATCATATTGCCGGAGCGCACCACCACTTCGTCCCCGGCGTGAACGCGGGTCAACGGCACCAGTACCTCGCCCTGCGGGGTGCGCACCCAGACCTTATCCACGTTCAGCGCCATGCTGCGAGCAAGGTCATCCAAGCTCTTTTTCCGCGTCCACTCCTCCAGCAGACTGCCCACCGTCAGCAGGAACATCACCGACCCTGCGGTGCTGTAATCGCCCCGCAGGAGGGAAGCGGTGATGCTGAGCGCATCCAGCACCTCTACTTCCAGCTTGCGGTGCAGCAGGCAGCGGATGCCTTTCCAGACAAAGGCGATGGAGCGCCATACCGTATATGCCGCCGCAATGGGCGCAGGCAGGAACACCTTGCGGAACGCCCGCCCCGCCACAAGACCGACCATCTTTTCCTGATATTCCTGATTGATTTTCCGGCTATCGTGGGAAGTGACCAGCACCTCTAATTCTTCGTTGTCAAAGCGGTAGGCTGCCAGCAGGGCGGCAGCGTCCTTCCGGCTGCCCCGGTAGGTCAGCACCACATCTCCGGTGCGCTCGTAGACGGTGGCTTTCTGGATAATGTCCTGCCCGTTCAGGTAGGCTTCCAGCACATCTGCCCGGTGCAGGGTCATGCGCACGGCGCAGACGTGCACCCGCATCCGTCCCTTACCTTCATGTAAGATCGTACATTTCATTGCTTTTCTTACCCCTCTGCGTAAAAAAGAGCCGCCCAAGGGCGGCTCCGCTGCGTTGTATCACTGTGCAGTCTGCTCTGCGGGCTGTTCAGCCGTATCCTCGATAACCTCCTGTGCAGCCTCGGCGGCGCGGCTCTCGTTGATGGCCTTTGCATCGGCAAGGATGTCACCGGCCTCTTCCTGCACCTTGTTCACGGTCTGCATGGTGCAGTCCTTCATCCGCAGCACCGCAGCGGTGGTCTGGGTGTAGACCTTTTTGGCGTCCTTGCTGGACAGCACCTTGAAGCCGGCAGAGCCGAACACTACACCACCCAAAAACAGTGCAAGCTTTTTTGTATCAAACATATTTACCCCTCATTTCTGTGTTTCCTATCTGAGCGCCCATCCCCTTGAGCGGGGGCAGGCTCTTTATCTCTGTATTGTAGCACGCTTTCGGACTTTTTCAATGGTTTTTGATGATGTTAGGACGTATTAACATTGTTAGCGGCAGCTTGATATGGAGGATCATTTTGGTCATGCTCCCTTGCAGAGATCAGCAGGCCGCAGCCTATAAAGACAGCAGAAAGATTAACCGCCCCGCAACACACCCGATTCATTTTGCCGCCGATTCACCCGACAAAATCATCGCTGCGCTGCATGGGCGGTATTTTTCTTTTTCACAAATAAAATCTTATGTAGTTGTTCAATCTTCCAAAATTTGTTTTTGGTTGTTGACTGCACAACCGCAAAGTGTTATTCTTGTGCTTGAAAGAAGCAGGTTGTAGTGTCCGCACTGCGTCCGGCTTTCTTCATACTGTACCTTGAATCTTACATAAGCCGTCTGAACGAGATACTGCGCCATGACCTCACACTTTCTGTGGGCGAGCCGGACAACGCCGCTGCAAAACAGGGGCAGGAACTGCGTTCGGTGTGAACGGTGACCATGAGCAGGGGCTTTGCCTTTTCACACGTTTTGCTCTGCAAAATTTTCAACGTGCATTGCGGTTCGACTTCTGAAATTTTCAGTGTTGCACGGAAAGGGCGAAAGCAAGTATCGACCTGTGGCCACAAATTTTCAATGCTTGAAAATGTTCTGTCACATGGTCTGCCACTTGTTGGGGAGTGCCTTCCCCAAACCCTGCTCCAGCATTGCGCTGATTTCAGCGCAAAAGCGGCGTGTCGCTTTACATAGCCCTCTCCATCCCGGAGCGGGCATTTATCATTTTCACAGGAGGTCGAATATGACTGAAATGAAAAGTCCGAACGTACACGCACGAGAGAACCGCAATGACACGCCGCGAAAACGAAAGACACACATCATCAAAGTCCGAGTGACCGCAGAAGAAAAACTGCGGATCGCATACGCCTGCAAAGAACTCCACCTCACCCAATCCGAACTCGTCCGCCGCGTCCTGTACGGCGTGAACGTCAAGCACACCGTTGTGGTGGCGCAGGGCGGCGAGGATGTACTGGCGGCGCTTGCTGCCTTGTCTGCCCAGTGCAGCAAGGTAGGCAGCAACCTCAACCAGCTTGCACGGCACTTAAACTCCGGCGGCAAAGACACCGAGCAGCTCCGGGCGCAAATTCTGGAGGAACTGTCCGCACTCACGAACTTTCGGCTGAAAGCCGAAGAAACGGTTGGTGAACTGTATGGCAACCATCAAGCATTTGACCTCGAAAAACTCTAACTACGCCGCCGCCGAAAGCTATCTCACCTTTCAGCACAACGAGTACACTGGTCTGCCCATTCTGGACGAGAAGGGCAGACCCAAGCTGCGGGATTCGTACCTGCTCGACACCCTTGAGTGCGGCGATTTCTCGTTTGCAACGGCCTGTCTGCTGGCAAACCGCAAGTATGGTAAGAACACCCAGCATGGTGATATCAAAAGCCACCAGTATATCATCAGCTTCGACCCACGCGATGCAGCCGACAACGGCTTGACCATGGAAAAGGCACAGGCACTTGGCCTGAAATTCTGCGAAGAAAACTTCCCCGGTCATCCTGCCATCGTCTGCACGCACCCAGATGGGCACAACCATTCGGGAAACATCCACGTCCACATCGTGATCGGCAGCATCCGAACACGAGAAGTGGAGCGCAAGCCCTATATGCAGAAGCCCCGCGACTGGCTAGAGGGCATGAAGCACTCCAGCACAGCCCAGACCATGCGGCACCTCCGTGTCGAGGTAATGGAGCTGTGCGAAAGTGCCGGACTGTACCAGATCGATCTGCTCAACGGCTCGAAGGAGCGCGTGAGCGAAGCCGAGTATTGGGCGCGTAGTCGTGGTCAGTTGAAACTTGACCGTGAGAACGCAACTCTTACCGCAGCCGGACAGCAGCCCAAGCAGAAGAAGTTTGAAACCGTAAAGGACATGCTGAACGATGAAAAAGTCGCATAACGACAGGCACTTGTAAGCCATCAACGAGCCACCAGCCGCAAGTGCAG
>OICE01000409.1_pt1 | contig 12800 bp, 10 predicted proteins | sample 1581171 | NCBI WGS metagenome assembly OICE01 (sample SAMEA3882545, study PRJEB24775) | human gut metagenome | biome: human-associated habitat; feature: intestine environment; material: feces | place: Netherlands | collected 2009/2010 | reverse complement strand
AGTAGTTTACCACGCCCTTGGTGTTGGTGCCGACGGTTTTGCTGCTGCCCATGATTTTGGCAACGGCCAGCTCATCATCAAGCGTTTTGCCTTTGTAATATTTTACTACCATATTGGCAGCGGCCGGACCACAGGTATAATGAGTGATTTGCTGCGTAGTGGCAAATTTCGACAAAATAGTAAGATGCTCGTCAGATTGCATATTATAAAAATCAGGATGTTTAAAATAGGGTGAATCCTTGATATCGTGCTTGCCTACGAATTGTGCGGCACCGCCTACAGGTGTGCTTCCGGGAGTGCCGATGGGCATAGGGGATTGCTGCAAAAGATAATTAAGGCCACCTAAAATGACTAGCAGGCAAACAATGGCCAGTAAAATGCGTTTTGTTTTCATACGTTGTCTCCTGAACTGATTGTAGCTTTGCGCTTAAGATGCTTATGGACTGCTGTGAGCAAAGCTTCTTTTTCGTTGGGAAGATTGCCGGATTGTACGCGTTCCAACAGATAGAATAAAATACTTTTGATTTCGGACTGGTGAACAAGCTCCAACAGCTCGCGTCCGCCGATAGCAAGGTCCTTACTGCATACAGGCATGCGTGTGCGTACCAGCTCCACAACCTGACGGCCTAAAAGGCGACCTTCGGCCATCAGCTGCTCGTTTTCGCGGGCGTGGGTAGCGCCCATATCCGCAAGAAAAACCTCGACTAGCAGACTGTATGCTTGTGTCAGCTCTGCCTGCGTGCGGAAGCCGGAGCTGGCAGCTTCGCTGCGCACCCAGCGCAGCAGGGTGCGCTCACCGGTGAGCAGCATAGGCGCGAAGCGCATATGCTGCGCTACCAGCCAGGTAACCAAATGTACGAAGCTGTTGTTGTAGCCAAGGCGCGTTAAAATAGCTTGAGCCATGATTGCGCTTTTAGCTTCATGCCCCGGGTCGGAAGGCTGCCCTTCTTTGTTTAGCTTGCGGATTTTAGGCAAGCCCTTGCCTAAATCGTGCAGCACTAATGCCCAACGGATGGCTAAATCGTGCGGGCTGTTGTCAATCGCCAGCAGAGTGTGCTCCCAGGTGTCATATAAATGGAAGCGCGGATTTTGGTGCAGTCCTAAAAGGTGCAGCGCTTCCGGAAGAATGGGAATGACAGTATCGTTGCCGTTTTCGCGGGCATGACAGTTTGCACCTAAAAGGCCTGTTGCCATCATCAGCATCAGGCCTTTGCCTGCATATTCAGATGTAATGAGCTTTTCAAGCTCCTTGCGCACACGCTCCAGTGAAAGTCCGGCGCAGCGCTCAACCGGAAAGCTGTAGCTATGCGGCAGAAAGTAAGGTGTGTTTGGCGCTCCGCAGGCAGGCAGTGCTTCACAGCCTGTCTGCTCATAGGTAAAGCCGAGCTGTGCCACAAAGCGGCAGGCACGCAGCATACGCAGCGCATCCTCTCCAAACCGGTCATGCGGTATCCCCACACAACGGATCACGTGCCGTTTGAGATCCCCAATCCCGTCAAATGCATCCACCAGTCCTGCGGTATCATTATATGCCATGGCATTGATCGTAAAATCCCGGCGTTTTAAATCCTCTACCAGATTTCCCGTAAAAGTCACTGTCTTCGGATGTCTGGCATCTTCATATTCCCCATCGATCCGGTAAGTTGTCACTTCATACCCCGTATGATCCAGCATAACCGTAACGGTTCCATGTGCAATGCCCGTATCAATCGTATGGGAAAACAGCGATTTCACCACCTGCGGTTTCGCGGAAGTTGTAATGTCCCAGTCCTGTGGGCTGCGTCCTAAAAGTGTATCTCTGACACATCCACCCACGGCATAGGCATCATACCCCTCCTGCTGAAGTCTGTGTATAATTTGCTTTACGTGTTCTGGTAATTGAATTTTCATAAAAATGCGTAGTGTCCTTTTTCCCCTGTTTTGACTTTATATAAAATCTCATCTGCGCTACGGATTAATTCATTAATATCTTCCTCTTTTCTCACATCCCCTGCGCTTGCAATTCCGATGGAACAAGTAATCCGCGATTTTTCGGTCGTCGTGATCGCATGGCCGAGATAATTTTCAATCTGCCGCTGGAATCCCTGCGTGGAATTGATTTTCTCATAGATTCCTTTTGCAATCTGTTCAAGAATTTCCCGGTCATCGGTATTTAAGATCATAATAAATTCATCCCCGCCATATCTGGCGACAAATCCTCTTCCCTTTACCGCCTTGCGGAAAATCTTTGCCATTTCCTTTAAGATCAGATCCCCGACGTCATGTCCGAATGTATCATTATAATGCTTGAAATTGTCCAGATCAATAAACATCAACCCGACATGATGTGTCTTTTCTGACACACGGTAACACTCAATCATCTGCCGAATCTCTTCGTACATACCGGCACGGTTATAAATACCGGTAAGCATGTCCGTAACCGCAGCTTCCTGCAGCTTGCGGTTCATCATATAAATCTTGTCGTTTGCCTCCATGCGATTGATCGAATACTCCATCTCCCGAAAAAGCAGGGAATAGATTCTCAGGTCATCCTCGTTGAGCATGTAGCGTTCGATCGAACCATGCCAATTATCCTTCATGCGGACATATGTGATCAGAAGGCTGGTCAGCTTTCCGTTTTTGAGAAACGGTGCTGCCACAAACGAACATACATCATCTATTCCGAAATAACCGATCGTATCCTGATGTTCCAGAAAACTGTCGCTGATCTTTGATACCGCAAACCCCTGTGGATATTCCAGCATGGTATTTCCGATCGCCGCAATGTCCGCTTCCGTCATCTCACATTTGGTATCGTTATAAAGTACATGGGCACCATCTTCATGGTAACAGATATACAATGCACAGTCCACATTAAAGTGATTTAAAAATGTTTTCATGACCGCATCGATCATTTCCTCTGCACAGACCCCGGTCACATCAATCAGTTTCTGCCATGTGGAAATAAACTCCATCTGTCTCCGGGACGTTGCATAATCCTGTAAAAGGCCTTCCTGTTTGATCAGGGCTTCAATTTCTTCCTCCCGCACGGCACACGTTTGCGGATGCTCTCCCAGATCAATTTCCTTCAGGAGATTCATGGGAAGCAGCCGTGCCGCCTGGGAATTAATCTCCTCATGCTGCAAAAGCGTTGCGCGTTCCATCTGGCAGCGCTCACTGCGCCCCATTTCCTCAAACAGCTTCATTCTCTCTTTCCGGAATAAACGATAACTGAAAAACTCATTTCCCTCTGCCTGAAGCAGGAAACGCTCTGCCTGTTCAAAACTGACCAGTACCTCTTCCTTCTTTCCATCCATGCGGTTAAGCATTGCCATGGAAAATGTGTATAGAAACATATCCTCATCACACTTGGCATAGTCATGGATGATTTCCTTGTTTTCATTTTCTTTTTCTTTCTCAATAATATAATTCAGGAACTGCCGGCAGTTAAGCAAGTAACGTTCACAGTTAAACCGGTCTTTCTGCATGATGCTCACAAGTGCTAAAAGACCATATAATTTTGACAGATTACATACACGCAGACTGTTAAGATGCAGTTTTTCTATTACCTTCATCGCCATCAGCAGATCATGTTCCGCCTTCGCATAATTCTCCTGCATAATATAATTCAGTGCACGGTTATAAAATACTTCCGCGATATCCTCCGGAAGACGCAAATGGTAAAACACCTCAATGGCACGGTTATAGTAATGCTCCGCCAGCTGGTTTTTTCCCATGGCACTCAGATTATATCCGATGCCGGACAAAATTCTGCCCTCATAAACATCATCCCTTGATTTCATGAATTGGTATGTACGCACGGAATACAGCATGGCAATCTCATTCATACCATTCGTTGATGCAAGCATAATGTTTTTCTGATATGCATCATATACCAGCTGCTCATTTCCAATCTCTTTTGCCAGTGCCACCCCTTTACTGAAATATAAAAGAGATGCCTCGGAACGGTAGGCCCTTGCAACCATCTCCGGCCGATTATCATATGCATAAATATAAATATGTGCCAGATGATTCCGGTAATTGTTCTGCATCAGCTTTTCAATCAGCCCTTCATGAATCGGGATATCCTGTATACAGAAAAAAATATTGTACCAGCCGGACATACGCGCCATAACAGACAAGAGTTCCGCCTTGAATATCTGTTTCTCATTCCCACTTTTTTGTGCTTCCTCCAGGGCATACTGTGCATACATTTCCGCCTGTTGCAGTTTGCCCTGATACATCAGGCACGTTCCCTTTAAAAAGGAACATTCACTGCGGTAAAACAGATCTTTGCAAACGGATGGCAGACGCATTGCTGAATCAACCATCTCCAGTGCCTTAGAAAGCTCTGCACGCAAAATAGCGGTACGGGTATACAATAGATAAAATTCCCGCAGGGTTATATCATCCACAAAAATATCTTCAAATTTAAGTTTATATTCAAGTTTCTGCAAGTACCATTTTGCCTGGTCACAATCCAGAAACGTAATGATTGTCTCTACCTTCGCAAGCATGTGGCTGTAATTTTTCTCTTCTGCCACATCCTCCGCATTCTCCCGGTTTCTGTGTTTCCCGGAACTTCCAATATGATAAATCTGGCTGCTGTCTTCAAGTTTTTCCACGATTGCATCCCACATGTTGACGGCCATATCCAGCCGCGGCTGCATTTCGTTTACTCCAAGCACAATCCCGATTTCCGTACACGGTTCTGTCAGCAGCCGGTAAATAAGTTCCATGGAACTGCGTCCTGCCAGCTGGAAACGGTTAATTACAATCATAATCGGCCGGTATTCCGTGAGTTTTTTTAGCATGGCAACGATGGCTTCTGTCATGCGCCGCTGCTCATATTCCACTTCATTTAACAGCACCCCTTCTTCCCTTTTGCAGATACCATCTTCATAGTACCCCAGAAACAAAGACCGGTGCAGTTCATAAGTTCCGCATTCGCGCAAAAAAGCTTCAAAATCTCCCTTTACAAATTTGCGGAACATGTCACAGATAATGTCCAGAAAAGGTGTATATGCCCCGGACAACGTCTCATATTGCAGTTCACAACAGGCAAAAAAAACGTTATCGTCTTCCTGATAACGTTTTTTATTCTCCCATCCGGACACAGAGAAATCATTGTTATAGCTTGCCATAACAATGTTCTTTTCTGTATTTCCGATTCTGTGATATACCTGTTCTATGACACCATTAAAGTACTTTTCAATCATGGCTCCAACCCCCTATTTGAAATCCATAATCCCGGCTGATTTTTAATATGCCTTGCCCCAATATACCAGCTTATGTGCCGGTTTTCCACAGCATACACAAACATCTGAAATCTGTTCCTGATCATTAAACGGCATACAGCGTGAGGTTACTGCCAGATCTTCTTTGATCTTGTCCTCACATGCCTGATCTCCGCACCACATACCACGGATGAATCCCGGTTTATTTTCTGCAATATCCTTAAATTCTTCGTAATTATGTGCATCCCAGATATGTGCATCACGATGTGCCTTTGCACGCGCAAACATATCTTTCTGAACGGTCTCTAACAGTTCCGGAATCTTTGTCTCGATCTCATCCAGGGAAACCTCAATTTTCTCTCTGGTATCTCTGCGGACAACCACACATTTATTTGCCGCAATATCTTTCGGTCCCAGTTCCACACGAAGCGGAATTCCACGCATCTCCTGCTCAGAGAATTTCCATCCCGGACTCTTATCGGAATCGTCCAGTTTTGCACGGCAGACTTTTCCCAGACGCTCACGCACTTCGTTTGCCTTATCCAATACGCCATCCTTCTGCATCTGGATCGGGATAACCATTACCTGTGTCGGTGCTACCTTAGGTGGCAGAACCAGACCATCATTGTCGCCGTGAACCATGATGATGGCTCCGATCAGACGTGTTGTCATTCCCCACGAAGTCTGGTGTACATACTGTAATTTATTCTGTTTATCGGTATACTGGATACCAAATGCCTTTGCAAATCCATCTCCGAAATTGTGACTGGTTCCAGACTGCAGGGCTTTTCCATCATGCATCAGTGCCTCGATGGTATAGGTGTCTTCCGCACCGGCAAATTTTTCTTTTTCTGTCTTCTGTCCGCGGACAACCGGCATGGCAAGGAACTCTTCACAGAAATCTGCATACAGATTCAGCATCTGGATGGTACGTGCCTGTGCCTCCTCTGCGGTTGCATGCGCCGTATGCCCCTCCTGCCACAGGAATTCTCTGGAACGCAGAAACGGACGGGTTTCCTTTTCCCAGCGTACTACGGAACACCACTGGTTGTACACCTTTGGCAGATCACGGTAAGACTGAATCAGATTTTTATAAAAATCGCAGAACAGTGTCTCAGAAGTAGGTCTGACGCACAGACGCTCCGGTAGCTGATTGAGTCCGCCATAAGTCACCCATGCGACTTCCGGTGCAAATCCTTCCACATGATCCTTCTCTTTCTCCAGAAGGCTCTCCGGAATAAACATCGGCATATATACATTCTCTACGCCTGTTTCTTTGAATCTGCGGTCTAATTCATGCTGTATATTTTCCCAGATAGCATACCCATCGGGCTTGATGATCATGCAGCCCTTTACTGCGGAGTAATCAATTAGCTCTGCTTTCTTTACGACGTCGGTATACCATTGTGCAAAATCTTCCTCCATGGAAGTAATGGCTTCAACAAGTTTCTTCTCTTTCGCCATGTCTTTCTCCTTTTCTGCGACCACTGTGCGGTCATTTTTTACGTTATACTCGTGTAAGAGTTTTCCTTTTCTGCCCGCAAAACGCGCAGAAAAGCCCGAATATATAATATGACGAACACAGCCGATTGTCAAGATTTGCGTGAAGTGAAACCGCTCGATAACGGCTAAATGGGTTACTGTTCACTCAGCACCTGAATACCATTAACATTCTGTTTCGAAATTTCTCGGACTGATTTCATAGGTCATCTCTTTGCCACTGACCGGATGAACAAAATCGATATGATAACTGCACAGTGCCGGGGTTCCTCTTTCAGCCTTTCCATATTTGTGATCTCCGCAGATCGGAGTTCCAAGATGTGCAAACTGTACACGGATCTGATGATGGCGGCCGGTATGTAAAGTAATATCCAGCAATGCAGATCCTTCTCCCTGCCTGATCACCTGATAATCAAGTACCGCTTCCTGTATCTTATTTTGTGACGTTGCTGTATGCCGTGGTTTCTGCAATTGCAACCGCTTCCCGTCTGCCGGATGCCTGATGTCTTCCCGTTCGTTCTCCCTCTGCTTCTGTTCTATTACACAGGATTTATTTTCTTTCGGTTCAAATTGTATCCAGTCCTGCAGTGTTCCTGTCTTTTCATGCCCCGTAGCCTGTTCAAAAGTTTTTCCTTCCGGCAGCCGGACTTTTGCATAATATTTTTTCCCAAAGGAATGGTCTTTTACCTGTGCCGACAATTTTGCTGCCGCCTGTTTTGTTTTTGCAAACACCATCACGCCTTCCACTGGCTGGTCCAGCCGATGGACTACACCGATAAACGGCTGTCCGGTTCCTTCCTGCGCTACGTGATTTAAAAGTATGCTCACCATGTCTTTCTGCCCCAGTTTTTTGGTCTGCGTTGCAATGCCTGCCGGTTTGTAGCAGATGATCAGCTGTGCATCTTCATATAAAATTTCTGGTTGTATCATGATTTGTTTTTCCTTATGTTTTCTTTTCTGCTGCGCATTCTTTTTTGAGTTTTTTTTTGGGGGGTGGAAAATGAGATCTACGCAGCTTTTACTGCTCCCTATGGTTCTCTTATTCTGCTGTCTGGACATATACAATTTTTCTTTATCTTTATATCCTTCTTATTGGTGCTGTTGGGACATATACTGTTTTTCTTTATCTTTATGTCCCGACCATCTATACTGTTGGGACATATACAATTTTTCCTTGCTTCTATGTCCCTCTTTCTTTTTCTGTCGGGATATTTCAGCTATCTTTTTGCACATATGTCCCACTCTCTTTGTTTGATGGGATTTCACAGCTATCTTTTTGTGCATATGTCCCATTCTCTTTGTTTGATGGGATTTTACAGCTGCCTTTTTTGCATATGTCCCTCCTGTTCATACAATCAGGATTTATAACCGGGAATAATGATTTCCCGTGCATGTTCCACCTGCTCTTTGGTCGGCGGCTCCACATCTTCCAGTGCATAAGGAATCCCAAGTTCTTTCCATTTAAATACCCCCAGCGTGTGATATGGCAAAATTTCCACACGTTCCACGGTTTTTAACGTATCAATAAATGCACGGAGCCTGTGTAACTGCCCATCATCATCGGTAATGCCCGGCACAAGTACGTGCCGAATCCACATCGCTTTACCGTGATCCGACAGACAGGTTGCCATATCCAGAATATTTTTATTCGTCTGGCCTGTCAGTTGTTTATGCTCGTCCTCATCAATTTCCTTTATGTCGAGCATAAACAGATCCGTCACTTCCATCAGTTTTTCAAACTTAGAATAGAATGGTTTCTCACGGGTAAACGGGTTGCCCGCTGTATCCAGACAGGTATTGACGCCTTTTTCTTTGGCAAGCGTAAACAATTCTGTGACAAAATCAATCTGCAACAGTGCTTCTCCGCCACTTACGGTAATACCGCCCTTTTTGCCCCAGTATCTTTTATACCGCAGCGCCTGTTGTAAAATTTCTTCTGCGCTTTTCATTTCCCCCTCGGTTTTTGCCCAGGTATCGGGATTATGGCAGTATTTGCAGCGCATATTGCAGCCCTTCAAAAAAATCAGATAACGCACGCCCGGTCCGTCTGCGGAACCGAATGTCTCGATTGAATGTATATTTCCTAGCATTGTTTTACCTCGTTTTTAACCAAACCAATAAAAGCATCGAATTATCATTTCATTAGTATGTGCAAATTATATCATAAAAACAGGGCTAATACACAAATATTCATTCATGTATTAACCCTGATTTCTTATTCATTCCAACGGATATGATCTACGAATTACTCTGTTGCTTCGCAACTCTCGTGACCCCTTAGATCACATTACATATGATCGTGGCAGGTACGTGCGATAACGTCCATCTGCTGCTCTTTGGTCAGATCAATGAACTTCACAGCGTAACCGGATACACGGATGGTGAAGTTTGCGTACTCTTCTTTCTCCGGATGCTCCATAGCGTCGATAAGCTTCTCCTTGCCAAACACGTTAACATTGAGGTGATGCGCACCCTGGTCAAAATATCCGTCCATAACGTTTACAAGGTTCTCAATACGCTCGCCTTCTTCATTTCCAAGTGCACCAGGGTTGATGGTCTGGGTATTGGAAATTCCGTCAAGTGCCCACTCATACGGAATCTTTGTCAGAGAGTTCAGGGAAGCAAGAAGTCCGCTCTTCTCTGCGCCGTAGCTTGGGTTAGCTCCCGGTGAAAGTGGCTCGCCAGCCTTACGTCCGTCTGGCATTGCTCCTGTAGCTTTACCATATACAACGTTGGAAGTAATGGTAAGGATAGAAGTTGTAGGCTCAGAATCACGGTAAGTGTGATGCTTCTTTAACTTATCCATGAATGTCTGTAACAGCCATACTCCGATATCATCGGCACGGTCATCATCGTTACCGTATCTTGGGAAGTCTCCCTCGATCTCGAAGTCTTTTGCAATTCCGTTCTCGTCACGGATAACTTTAACCTTTGCGTACTTAATTGCAGAAAGAGAATCGATTACGTGTGAAAATCCTGCAATACCGGTTGCGAACGTTCTCTTCAGATCAGTATCCATCAGAGAAAGTTCTGCTGCTTCATAGTAATATTTGTCATGCATATACTGGATCAGGTTTAAGGTATTTACATAAATATCTACTAACCAGTCCATCATCTTGTCGTACTTCTCCATAACTTCATCGTAATCAAGGTACTCAGATGTGATCGGCTTGTAATCCGGTCCGACCTGCTGGCCTGTCTTCTCATCCACACCACCGTTGATTGCGTAGAGGAGACACTTTGCAAGGTTTGCACGGGCACCGAAGAACTGCATCTCCTTACCTGTCTGTGTAGCAGATACACAGCAGCAGATGGCATAATCATCGCCCCATACAGGCTTCATAGCGTCATCGTTCTCATACTGGATGGAACTTGTATCAATAGAGATACGTGCTGCATAATCCTTGAATGCTTCCGGAAGTCTGGAAGAATATAATACGGTAAGGTTTGGCTCCGGAGCCGGTCCCATGTTCTCTAAGGTGTGCAGGAAACGGAAGTCGGACTTTGTAACCATGGAACGTCCGTCTACGCCTGTACCCGCAACGTCAAGTGTTGCCCAGACAGGGTCACCTGAGAACAGCTGGTTGTAAGAAGGAATACGTGCGAATTTTACCATACGAAGCTTCATGGTAAAGTGGTCAACCAATTCCTGTACTTCCTGCTCTGTGATGATGCCTTTCTTTAAGTCTCTCTCGAAGTAGATATCAAGGAAGGTAGAAACACGACCAACGGACATTGCTGCACCGTTCTGTGTCTTGATTGCTGCAAGGTATCCGAAGTATAACCACTGTACGGCTTCCTTTGCGTTTGTTGCAGGTCTGGAAATATCGTATCCGTAGATCTCTGCAAGCTTCTTCATATCCTCTAAACACTTGATCTGCTCGGCGATCTCTTCTCTTAAACGGATCACATTGTCTGTCATCTCACCACAGCCACAGTTTGCCTTATCTTTCTTCTTCTCCTCGATGAGATGGTCGATACCGTATAAAGCAACACGGCGGTAATCACCAACAATACGTCCGCGTCCGTATGTATCCGGCAGACCTGTTAAGATCTTATTGTGACGTACTTTCATCATCTCCGGTGTGTAAGCATCGAATACGGCTGTGTTGTGTGTCTTGTGATACTTGGTAAAAATCTCCTTTAATTGGTCACTTACCTGATATCCGTATGTCTCACATGCCTGAACAGCCATCTTGATTCCACCGTAAGGCATGAATGCACGCTTTAACGGCTTGTCTGTCTGTAAACCTACAATTGTCTCTAAATCCTTTAAAGATTCATCAATATATCCCGGACCATAAGCTGTAATACCGGTTACAACCTCGGTCTCCATATCGAGGACTCCGCCCTTTGCGCGCTCTTGCTTCTGCAGTTTCTGCAGTGCTCCCCAAAGCTTATTGGTAGCCTCTGTAGGTCCTGCAAGGAAATCCTCGTTACCATCATATGGTGTGTAGTTATCCTGAATGAACTGGCGGACATTAATCTCTTCTTTCCAAAGACGTCCTTCGAATCCATCCCACTCTTTCATTTCTAACATGGTGATCCTCCTTCTCTTATTGGTTAGTATTCTCTAATCATTGATAGATTACACTAACGTTCATCATTTTGTCAATACCCACGCATGTCTTTATTTTCGTACAATATATTTACCAAAAACCGGAAAATATAAATGAACGCAAAAAACCGCCTGGGTTTTTTATCTTTTGCCCAGACGGTACGACTCCTGTTATACATCTATCTGATGTATAACCTACGCACCCGCATCGCGTCAGCGATTTTTCATGCGGCGTGCTATGTTATACTTCACGTGGTGCTCCACATTATCCGTCAGTCATATAACAAGGTCATTATAAGTCATATGATATTTTTTATCAAGTAGTACTTTTGTCCCATTTTATGAAATAACTACCATTCTTTCATACTGTTATAGTATCCGGTAATCGCACGGCTGTTTTTCCGCACCGCCTTTGCCTGTCTGTGAATTGTGGCAAACTTTTCACGCATCAGTTCTTTGTTGCGGGCTTCCTGCGCCTGAATCTTGACACTTTTGTCCGTTACCCGGCGAATGCACTGCTGCATGTCACGAATTTCCTTTGCATAATCTTCACGGTTCTGATCCAGTTCTTCTGCCACCTGTGCATAGAGCTTCTCAAAACCACTGTCCAGCTGGTTCAGCTGATCAATACACGCACTTTTTGCCTCCACGGTTTCATCAAACACATCAAACGGGCATTCCGGATCCGTCAGGGTATCTTTCTGCCGGTCATCCAGGCGGATAATTTCATCCAGAACCTGTTCCTTTTTTTTCAGGCTCTGCAGCATAATTGCAATATATGTATCTGGCATACTGTCTCCTGCCGGCATTACGCTACCGGTTCCTTTGTCTTGATATTGTTTCCGTTTGCGGTCTTTGCCATAACTTCTTTCCATGTATCCCGCATGGTACGGAGATGACCAAGCACTTCCTCTAAGATATCCTTGTCCTTTTTCATGTTGGCCTCTAACAATCTCTGTAACAGATAGGTATAGACCGCATCAAAATCTTTGGCAACTGCATATTTGTGGTCGAGAGTTATCTGAAACTCCCGAATGATATTCTCTGCCTTTCGGATATTGTTATGCGCCTTTTCAATATCGCCCTTTTCAATCGCTACAATCGCAATGTTTGTAAATTTAATAGCTCCCTCATAGAGTAACAGCGTCAGTTCTGCCGGTGTTGCCGTCTGGATCTTACTGTTGTTATACGCTGCATATGGATTCTTCTGAATCATCCTGATTCCCCCTATTATTTCCTGTATATTTTATTTTGCAAAAGATTGCCCTGCATGATACTGATTAACTGCTGAACATACCTGAAAGAGAACTTGTCTGGCTGTTTAACTTGGAAAGCGCAGTCTCCATCTTGGAGAATTTCTTGTAATAATAATCTTCCTTGTCGGAAATCTTTGTCTCCCACTCTGCAATGGTCTTCGTATAGCTTGTATACTGGGAAGTCATCTCCTTATCATTGTAAATGCTGTATCTGCTTCGCAGGGAATTTCTCTGCATCTGCTTGTCGATTGCCGTATACAGATTGGTCGA
>OICE01000391.1_pt1 | contig 13195 bp, 10 predicted proteins | sample 1581171 | NCBI WGS metagenome assembly OICE01 (sample SAMEA3882545, study PRJEB24775) | human gut metagenome | biome: human-associated habitat; feature: intestine environment; material: feces | place: Netherlands | collected 2009/2010 | reverse complement strand
GGGTATATCTTTGCCAATAATAGTGCGGTCATCATCGGTAATGTCATCTCCCCATTCCACATTTTCACGCTGGGGTACATACTTAATGTCACCGGCATTAGGCTTGCGTCCGTATTTATAATAATGTCCCGCATCAATCTCTTCCTGGGTATACAGTCCATCCGTTTCCAGGCCATAATAAGAACCGATGGCTTCTCCTTCTTTCAGAATATATCTGACTACATCTCCACCATTCTGTATCATATTGTCTGATCCGGCCAAGGTTACGATTTCATTGTTATTAGTAGCAATGTTACCACTTACAGAATAAGACAGGTCACCAATCTTATTGCGGTAGGTTGCTGCCAATTCAAAACCTGTATTACGGACTTTGGCCAAATTCATAACCGGTTTTGTCCAAATACCCGTTTCTGCCGGAACGTTATAGCCCAACAAGATATCTTTAGTATTTTTGATATAATAATCGGCAGTCACACTTAGTTTATTATCGAACAAATCTACATCCAAACCGAAGTCCGCCAAAGCTACAGTCTCCCAACCCAAAGTCTTGTTAGTAATCTGTGCTTCAAGCACCCCCTTCACCGGCTCATCATTAAAATTATAATTTGCATTGCTGCTCAGCAATTCAAAATAGTCATAATATCCTACATTGTTGATATTACCCAACGTACCATACGAAGCTCTCAGTTTCAAGTTATTCAGCCAAGCTATCGGTTTCATGAACGATTCTTCGCTGATACGCCATCCGGCGGAGAAAGAAGGGAACCATCCCCAACGGTTGTCCTTATGGAAACGCGAGGAAGCATCAGCACGAAGATTGGCTTCAAACAAGTAACGGTCTTTATATGAATAGTTTATACGACCAAAGTAAGAAAGCATTTTGCTCTCCACAATACCACGTCCATCAGGTAAATCTTTTGAAATATTATTACCTTGTTCTATATCTTCCAGACCATCGCTTACAAAATCTGTTCGTTTACTATATAACCGTTCATACTTATAATGCTCGTAGGATGTACCAACCAGAAAATTCACCGCATGTTGTCCCAGTTTCAAATCATACTTGGCAGTAAGAGTAGTCATCATATTGCTGTTGCTGATCCAATACATACTCATTGAGTTCGGACTACTGTTGCCCGTACCGGGAATTTCCTTTCCTGTTTCAAAATGTACTACTTCAGGATACTCAGCCGAATAACTCTTGCTTTTATATTCATAACGCTTATAATCCAATTGTCCCGAAATGACCAAGTTCTCAATAGGTTTCAAATCAAAACCCAAATCATACATGGTATTTTCCGTAGTACTTTTGCTCCAGTTGTCAAAACTAAGCGTACGGAGTGGATTACTATTCATAAAGGTTTGTGTTGCATCCTTACCTCCGGCTATACTACCCCATTCGCCATTAGACTGCTGAGCCACCATAATAGAAGGAACCAAAACAAAATTGGCAATCCATGGAGTGCCGTTTTTTGTATCGGAACTATTACGAATATACTTCACTCCGGTTTTCAAAGTCAGCCATTTGGTGACATCACTTTGAAGGTTAAGATTCAGATTATAACGATCGTCAGTAACCCCCGGCATGAAATTATCATTAAATACATAGCCCACACTGCTAAAGAAACGTACTTTCTCACTGCCTCCGCTAAAGTTCAAAGAATGTTGGGTAGTCAGCACATGTTTGTCCAATACCAGATCAGCCCAATTCGTATTTGGATAGTAATCGGGATTGCTGCCATCTCTAAACCATCCGATTTCTTCATTCGTATAAGCCTGATTTTTTCCTCCTGAAGGATTGGCGTTATATTTAGCTTCATTTAATAAGGTCGCATAATCCCATGAATCAAGGACATCCGGTAAATAAGTCGGAGTTTTGACTCCGACATATCCACTATAAGCCACATTCATTTTCTCTGCCTTTCCTCCTTTAGTCGTAACCAATACAACTCCATAGGCTGCACGAGAACCGTAAATGGCCGAGGAAGCAGCATCTTTCAAGAATGAAATTGACTCAATCGTGTTCGGATCAAGATTGGAAAATACCGTAGCATCTGCAATAGCACCATCGATCACATATAATGGAGCAGAAGTTCCCAAATTACCACGACCACGGAAATTAATAGAAGGTGTTGAACCCGGACGAGAAATAATAGTTACACCGGGAACGGTTCCTTGTACGGCAGACAAAACATTAGTCTGCACACGGTCTTTGATATCATCTGTACTGACAGAAGCAACAGCACCGGTCAAGTTTACTTTCTTTTGAGTACCGTAACCAATCACTACCACTTCATCCAGTGTTTTCGTGTCTTCTTTCAACGTTACATTATAAGAAGTAACTCCAGATTGCACTTTTACCACTTGAGGAAGATAGCCAATATAGCTAATCTGCAATTCATTACCCGAGACTGTCAATGTAAAGTTACCATCGAAATCGGTAATCGTACCATTGGTCGGAGCCCCTTTCTCTACTACAGAAGCACCGATGATAGGCTCTCCCAAAGCATCTTTCACACAACCGGTCACTTTCTTTGCCTGCTGCTGTTGTTGTTTTTCTACAGCAGCCACGGCATTCGCCTTTGACACAATGATCTGATTATTTACTATCTTATAAGTATAACCAGAATTTTTAAACATCTGGGCCAAGACTTGTTCAATAGTAGCATTCTGAGCCTTTACTGAAACCTTTTTGTCCAGTTTGATCTGATTGTCATTATAGAAAAAAGTATAGTCACTTTGTCCTTCCACTTCCTGCATAATCGTATGCATGGAAACATTTGACTTATTCAATGAGATGGTACCAGATTGGGCATTAACAGGTATTGCACAAACAGCACACGCCACTAAGGCACAAAAAAATTGCCTTTTTACTTTTTGCGGATAAAATAACCGCTGGTTCGTTTTTTTCATAAATACATAATTCTTTATTAGACTAAAATCAACATGATTTTCAAAATACAGTGATAGAGGCTATGGATAGTCAAGCCTGTCTACAGTAGTTTTCACAATTGTTTTTCATACTATCATTTTTATAATTACTATTTCATTTCTTCTATGATATAATGATCATTACTTATTAATCTATAATTTAATGGCGCACTGTGTGAAATATAATTCAAAATCAAATCCAATGATTCGCTGTGCATCGTAAAAGTAAAGCGATAATGTCTGGCAATATGGGGGGCACATTCAATCTTTTGTCCATACCATTTTTCCAACCGTTCCAAAATCATCTCTAATGTCTCATTTTTAAAGCTCATTCTTTTTCCTTGCCGCCAAGATGAATAAGCATCCGCGTCAATAGTAGTGAGACTAATGCCATCAGTCTTGCTATATGTCAACTTTTCGTTCGGTTTCAAAACATAACTTCCGCCTTTCTGTTGATTACTTTCAAGTACTTCCACTTTTACTTTTCCAGTCAACAATACAGTTTCGCCCTCCTCATCACCATCATAACTAAACACTTCAAAAGAAGTACCCAACACAGTCACGTCCATTTTCTGGGTTTTTACAACAAAAGGGTGTGTTTTATCAGGCGTCACTTCAAAAAAGGCTTGTCCCGAAAGCTGTACTTCCCTTTTCTCCCCAGAAAACTCTTTTGGATAAGTAAGCCGGCTGCCTGCATTCAACATAACCTTTGTACCATCAGCCAATCTCACGGAATCCATTGATTGGTATCCGGTATTCACTACATATATAATTTCTTCACCACTATTTTTCATCAACAACAAAGCTGAAAGCACCATACATACTGCAATCATCGCAGCCATTCCATATTTATAAAAGGATTTCTTTATAAAAGGAAACCTCCGCCCTCTTACTTTCTTCATAATACCATTCAGTATCTTTTCTTCCCTCACCAAATCCACTGCCTCTTCGGACATTTCTTCCCATTGTCTATGAAAAGTATCATTTACATATTCATAGTTATTCAATGCCGCACGCTCCTCCGGGCTTAAAGAGCATTTGCTTTCAAACAGCTTTTTTATAATATCTTCGTTCTTTGTTTTCATCCTTTATTTGATACCCTACGGAAATTCATCCATAAATTTCCCCTGTACTTACTATAAATACACGCCAAAAAAGACATACCCCCAATGCAAGGATACATTTTTGCTAAAAAAAAATAAACTATGATTATTTAAAAGATAAAAATCAGATAAAGCATAATGTTCTTCTTTAAGAACTTGATTGCTTCATTAATATGTCGTTCTACTGTTTTCTCACTGATATTCAACCGAGTAGCAATTTCTTTGTAGGTCAGATGTTCATCACGACTCATCTTAAAAACTTCTTGTTGACGAGGTGGCAACCCACCCACCATCCTTTTAATAAATTCTTTTAAATCAGCTGCACTTAGCTCATCTTCCATATCATAATAATCCATTGCAGCACTCAACACCGTAAGTTTATAGGCATTCTCATTGAAACTTTTACGAAACTGATTAAAAATAAGATTGCGTGTAATAATAAAAAGATATCCCTTAAAATTATCATCCGCACGTAAAAAATCACGTGTCTCCCACACTTTCACAAACACTTCCTGCACCACTTCCTCAACTTCTGTTATGGAAGACAAATACAGACGAGAGAAATTATAAACTTTAGACCAATACAATCTATACAAAGTTGTAAATGCCTTTTCATCTCCATTTTTTAATAATATAATCAGTTCTTTTTCCGACATCGCATACAAAATCTGCACAAATATATTATTAATAGTTAAGAAAAGAAGCAATATTATTTTATTTTTTAAACAAAGAAAAAAAACATCATAGAAAGTCAGATTTCTACATTATGAAAAGCCACCCAATAAATCAGCGGAGAAAATCTGTAATCAATATAGCCAAAGAAAAGATGCAATCAAAAAAAAGAATCTGTAAATGCTTACTTCCCAACAGCATCTACAGATTCTTATTCATTTTATTCTTGCAGAACGAACACGTTCTTTATTTCTCCAATGCTTTCATTAATTCTTTTTTTACGGTATCCACCCCCGGAAAACCGGTGTGTTTTTGAATAACAGCCCCCTCCTTATCAACAATAATATAAGTCGGAACGCCCTGTATGCTGAACTGCTTGCTCAAGTATTTCCATTGAGCCGCCGTTACTCGGTAATGCTCTCCATGAATATCCGGAATCATGTTATCCCACGTTTCCTTGGGCGAGTTCTCTCCGGCAATAAAAACATATACAATATCTTTACCTTCAAGATCTTTCTTCATCGGTTTCATCTGTTTCATAGCCATTTTGCAAGGACCGCACCAAGTTGCCCAGAAATCAACCAAAATCACCTTACCCTTAAATTTAGAAATGATGGAATAAAATAAATCTTCATCTTTTACTTCTCCGGATTCATTAACGGTATAACCTTTCTTTTTCTTATTAGCTTCAATCGTTTCCAAAAGACGGTTGTTCATCTTTGTCAGTCTGCCGAGATAATAAGGGTCACTCATCTTCCGTATCTCCTCAAAATCATGTACAGTCAATGGAGTGAAGTCACTGATTTTCTGAGCATATTTCATCATTTTCTGCAAGTCGAAAAAAAGTCCTTGGTCTGTGCCCAAATATCCGGCTATAATCTTTTTCAAAATATAGTCTTGCTGCATAGAACTGAATTCTTTAAACAATTCATCGTATTTTATTCGCAATTCGCCCATTTTTTCCTGATAGACAGATGTTTTTCCGGTATCTGTATCAGCCTTGAACTCACGTATTATCTTAGCATCTTCAGCAGAAACTTTATCGGAAGAGAGAATAAACGCAAATATATCACTCAACTCATCATCCATCTTCACCCTCAGATAGCCCATTCCCCTTACCAAATCAGCATAACCATTGGCATAAAGCATGACAGGCGAGTTCAGTATATTCAACTGCCGGATATAGTCATAGAAATCATCACTCAATTCCGGTTGTTTAAACTTTTGATAAGCTTCACGAGCCGGTAATCCACTGCACTGCACATAAGCATAGGCTAAATTAGAACTTACACGGGTCAATGTCAAAGTACAAAGCAAATCATTCTGAGCCAATAAAAGCTCCCGGTATGCCTGACTTCTTTTCTTATCGGAACAGATAGCGGATTTGGTTTCTTCATATTTTTTCAACCAATAAGCTTTATACTGACCGGCAGTCATATTATATAAATCATTCATATTCCAATGAACCATTCCCCATACATCCATCAAATGTTCATCATCGGTTATCATTTCATCATTCAAAGCCGCCATGGTACCTGAAAAATAGACTTTCTTTCCACCAGCACGCTTGCCTTTCAACAATTTGCTTTCAGAACGACTCAACTCACGCAAGTTGACAGCCATATCCAATTCACCACCGGGAACCAAAAAGACGTCAAAATAAATATCACGTCCCACAGAAAAACTGACCGTAGTCGGAGCACAAAGTTCAATCTCTGTCCGAAATGTTCCGTCTTCATTCACCTTTATTTCAGTATCCTCAAATTTTGCCGTCAACAAATCACAAGTCCTACAAGAAAACGGAAGTGCATAGTGCTTCTCATAGTCTAACAAACGACCGGTTATCACTGATTTGCCATCTTTCAATTCAGCCTTAGGCAACGGTTCAGCGTAATTCAATTTCTGTTTCTTCACATCATCCGATAAATCCAATTCCGGTAATTTACCATCCAAATGGATTCCCCATACCTTGAAACAGTCCTCACAATCGCTCTCAATGAAATCAATCACTTTCACTGTAGGGGGCAATAACGGAAAAATAAGACTAAAAGAAGCTTCACCGCTATCGGGCATCCAAAATTTTTCGCCCAAGGTAATTCCATTACCGGAACGAATCGGATACTTCTCTCCATTATCAGCCAACAAATAACTTTCATTACTTATCTGAATCCAATTATGAGGACGGAAAAAGGCTTTTACATCCAATACGGTTGCCGTATCCGAAACCACCACTCTGTCTATCTCGATAGTAGAAGAGCTACGAGCGATGAAAGGCGGCTGTTTAACCACCCTGTCTTTTGCCTGCAAAAGGCAGCAACTCACCATAGCAAGCAGTAAAATACCAAAGTTTTTCATTGTATCTTTTTTTAAACATACTTACTTATTTCCCAAGTTCCTATCCAAAAGATTCTTTACTTCTTCGTATGCCTTTGTATATCCACGGGCCAAAGTAATACCATCCGGAGAGATTAACATAAGAATGGGAACTCCTGAAAAATAAAGGTCTTTCACTATAAAGCCGTTGCCCTCATCCTCTGTGTAAACTGTAGTCCACGGATGGCTTAGCAATCCCTGTACCCGTTCATCTTTCTTAAACTCTTCAGAACTTCCCTGCAACGATTTCAACAAATCATCACGGGTAAATCCCAATACCTCCAAACCTTTTTCATGATATTTTTGATAGAGATCCGTTATTTTAGGATTTACCCAAAAAGTACCAGGACATAATCCCCAATGATAAATCAATACATATTTGCCTTTATAATCAGACAAAGACACTTTCCGGCCGTCTTTATCTGTCACTGTAAACTCCGCTGGCGCAAAGCCTACTTCAATATTCTTCAATACAAGCAATTGCTTGTCAAGTATTTGTCCAAAATATGAATTTTGAACCTCTGGAGTAAATTGTGCCAAACGCTCTTTCACATCCTTATAAGTAGCATCAAAAACAAAAGCGGATGCATACATAAAAGCGGCATATTCCATATCGTTCACTTTCAATGCCAGACTATCACGAACAGTCTTCAGCATTAGCGGACGATGATATTCATTATACATTTGCCCGTATTTTGCCACACTATCATTTTGCTTTGTATCCTGATATTTCAGTATCTGACTGAAGATATCAATCATTTCAGTATTGGAAGATGCAGTCAGGCTATCATACCTAGCCACCAACGAATTGTCATAAAAACCACCCGAATGACGAACCGCACCCAAGTAATCCAAAGACCCTTCCAGTTTTATATCATCACCTACGCGAGCTATAATCTCAGCTCCGCGAATACAACTCCGTAACGGTTCACCCACTTTAGGCTGATGCGTCAATAAATAAAAAGTAGTATGTTCCATAGGAATAAAAGCCGAGAAAATCCCCTCCTTTTCCACCAATATGGTATCTGTCCCGTCTTCTTTCCAATCGGGTAATAAAAAAGTTTTAAGAAAAAGAGTATCTCCAACCTGAAGCCCTTCCAAATGACCGGATAGTTTAAAGCCATCGGTCTGCATAGTTTGCCGGCATGATACTAGAGCCACTGCAAAGAGTGCCAAAGCTAAAATTTTCTTCATATATTCTTACTTTTATATAAATGACTTCCGTTATTTTGCATGACGAAGTGCCAACGTATCTTTTTTCTCTACAGGAAATGACTTTGTCGGAATATCACCTCTAAAGAAACCTTCCTCCTTTATTTTTTTGATACGTTTCCATGCCTGCTGGTAAAGTGTTATGCGGTCTTCCACCGGGTTCCCGTCTTCGTCCAAGGCATAACGCTGATCTTCGGGAACTGTAGCCATGTATTTCCTATAATAGCGAATGGCATTCTTCTCATCTTCTTTCCAATCATAGAGACAGGCTATTTTATAAAGGATGGAGTTTTTCTTTGTATAAATATATAACTTCTCCAAGGCTTCCACCTCTTTCTTTGTATCCCCCGCATAATCGTAACATTCTACCAACCCGTCATAAAGACGTACCATCATACTATCAGAAGGAACTGCTATGCGGAAGGCTTCTTCCATATATTCCACACCCTCCTTTTTCCAAGAAGTGCGTGCCGAAGCTTTTGCCAGATAATAGAGCACATTCACATCCATCGGATTTTTTTGATAAGCTTCTTTCAGATTATCGTATGCACCGTAAAACCAGTTATCCCCATAATGGGATACACCTAAATAGTAAAGAGTGAGAAAACTACGATCACCCAGTTCTTTTAATGACTCATAGCGTTTTACCGCCGTTCCGTACTCTTTCAGCATACAATAAGCCTTCGCATTCTGGCGGTTCACATCTATATTGGTGGTATCGGACAAACGATAAACTTCCGTCACATCAACAGCATCTTTAAACTGCTGATTGTTATTAAAAATACCGGCAATGCGTGCCACCGTCTGGGCATCCAACGAATCACGCCGATAGGCTATGTTATAACTGAGGAAGGCACTGGCGGCATCCTGCAATCCCTCGTATGCCTGTCCCAGATACTTGTATCCGGTGGCCGACAAGGAATCGCGTTCCAACCAGCCATGACAAGCCGTACGCGCTTCTTCATAATCTTCGGAAGCTAATAAAGAGCGTATGAACTGCAACCGGAAAAATTTATTTTCCGGTTGCAAATTCATTGCCTTCTGATAACAGTTGGCCGCCCGACGGGAGTTACCCGTCAATTTGTAACACTCGGCAAGGTCGATCAAAACTTTTGTGTTTGTGCTGTCTTTCAAGATAAGAGAGTTCAATACCCCTATGGCTTCCGGATAACGGTTCATCGCTTTCAGCGCCTGAGCTTTGGTAATCAGCAATAAAGAATCCTGGCAATCGGGTTCAATCAGCGTAACTACTGTCTCATAATCATAATTATCCATTGCCTGACGAATTCCATCATTCACCTGGGCAAACAACGAAACAGGGAGCATACATAGCAGCAGTGTTACAAATTTTTTCATATCTTTATTCTTATTGTTTCTTTGTGGTAATCAATATCACGCCATTCTTGGCTTTGGCTCCATAAATGGCAGTACCTGCCGCATCCTTCAACACCGAAATAGATTCAATGTCCGAAACATTCATTTTTTCCATTTGACTATAAGGCTTTTCTATCCCATCAACTATAAGCAATGGTTTCTCCTTCCAATCTTTCAACGAAAAAGTTTCCTTACCTATACGCAATGGATTTTCTTGAAAAACAGTGTCTGTCTTCAACTCCAAATGACGTGCTTCATTTGATTTGATATCTTTACCGTCTAGTCTGAAAGTGACGGGAACCGTATATTTCACACGCACAGGCTGACCTTTCTGCATACCCGGTTTCCATTTCGGCATAATGGAAATGACTCGAATGGCCTCACCGTCCAAATCCGGATCAATGCTCCTGACAACTTTGGGATTGGCTATATTACCATCTTTCTCAACTACAAATTGTACAATAACCTTTCCCTGTACTCCAGCTTTCTGAGCCTCCACTGGATATTTGATATTCTTCCCCAAGAATTTCAAACATTCTCCCATACCACCCGGAAACTCAGGCATCTCTTCAACAACCTGAAAAACCGGAACTTCATCAGAAGCTTCTTCACCACCTCCATAACCTACTACAACCACTTCCTGTGTCTTAGTTGTGATTTCTCCCTCCAAATACACTTTTAAAGATTTAATTTTTCCAATAAGTTTCTCTGTAATAGTCAATTCCTTTGTTTTCATATTTATATATGAAACACTCAAAGTAGCCCCAACAGGCATTGAAATAACAAAATTTCCATCTAAATCTGTGATCGTACCCGAAGTGGTACCTTTGATAATCACACTAGCACCTACAACCGGAGCGTTTGTACTTTTTTCTAATACCTGCCCTTGCACTTTTATTTCCTTTGCAGGATGTTTTTCGGGACTTTTAACCTCTTCGGTTTTCATAATTGCCGTTAAATCATTAACTTTGACGGCTGAAATCTCATCTAACTCACTAGAGATTTCGGGGCGGGCAAAGGCTGCCACGGCAATGGCTGCCAATGGAAGCACATACAGGTACTTGAGTCGTGCCCACGGATTGGATTTCTTTTTTAACATCATAGTAATACGTTTTTTAAGTGAACTGTGATTGAAGCTGTTGGCCATAGAGTAGAGCCTTGTGCCGACAGCTTTTTTTATTAATAACAACTGATATTTCTTTGCATCAATACCTTGTGCAATCACGCTTTCGTCCGCTTCGAACTCGTGTATGTTCTGTAGTTCCTGTTTCAATAACCAGGAGGCAGGATTGAACCATTGGAAAAAGATGCAGATATCCGCTATAAGTAAATCTATGGAATGTCTCTTCCGTATATGGGCATATTCATGCGTCAGTATTTCCTCACCGTTTTCCTTCAGGTCTTTCTCAGAGATCACTACAAACTTCATCCAACTGAAAGGTGCGATTTTTTTCTGATGGGTAATCAGCGTGATGCCATTTTCCTGACGGACAAGGGTGCTACCCTTTATCAGCCTCAGCATACGGGTCAGCGACCATACATTACGTAAAAAGAAGAATACAATACCCAACAAATAAACCATCAGCAACACTTCACGCCATGTAATGGCAGATACGGGAGCAGCTTCTATAGTAGCAGTCCGATTAAGATCAGCCATAAGCAGAAGTTCTTCCCAAGTCAGCAATTGTTGACTGACTTCCATCGGTTCTTTCATAGTCACTTCCACAAAGGGAATGGCACAGGACAATATCAGTATTCCCAACAAAGCAATACGGTTAAAACGATGGAATGTTTCACGGCTCAGCAACAGGCGGTAAAATAAATAAAATACCGCCAGACAGACTGCCGACTTTACAATATATACAAAAAATGCTCCCATAGTATGTATCTTTAATTATTCTCTTTATCCGGATTATTCATGCGCCTTTTCCACATCCCGGATAAGCTGCTTCAATTCATCCAAAGAAATCTCCTCCTCCTTCACCAGTGAAGAAACCGCTCCTAAATAAGAGTTATTGAAATATTTACTGATAACCCCTTTCAACGTCTTCTTCTTAAAATCATCACAGCTTACCACCGCATAATACTGATAGGTATTTCCAAATACCTCATGACTGAGAAACCCCTTTTCCTCCAATCCTCTCACAATGGTAGACAGAGTATTGAAATGCGGACGCGGTTCATCATAAAAATCAAGTAACTGTTTTACAAACAACGGGCCTTTTTCCCAAAAATAACCCATAATTTCTTCTTCCTTTGCTGTCAACATTTTCATAATCTTTCTTTTGATTATCACAAAGAACTAAAACTTTTAGTTATAAAACTAATTTTCATAGTTAAAGTAAACTAAAAGCTTTAGTTACCTGCTGTAAAACAGTATATCCCGTTTTCACCTACTGATGCAAACGGGATATACTTATCATAAATAATCCACCTATAAGGAGACTACAGATCTCTATATACTTATACTTCCCTGAACAATCTATTATTCGTCAATGACCGATTTATTTTCCGTCAGCCTTTTCAAACGGAGAAGTGCCTCCATATAATAATAATCAGCATAAATGATGGATGCATCAATCTCTGATCCGGCAGGCAAGTGTCCTGTGGAATGAAGCAGGAAAGCAGGTTTACTTTTACCACACTGGTATTTGTCGGAACTCAGGCTGGTCAGCATTTTTACAGCCGCCTGTTTATATTCCAATACTTTTTCAGCAGTGACAAAGAATATAACTATTAACATTGTATTTATGCCCACTATCAGATAAGCCATAAGAGGTTATCTTAAAAAAAGAACTTGAAACAGCCTCTTATTTTTGTAAAACAAAAAAGCCTGCTACAGAAATTAATGTGCAACAGATTTTGGTTTTACACACAAAATCAGCAGGATTTCTACCGATATTTATAAATGTAGAAACATTCCACATCAAACCACATTATATGAGGATTTTTTCCATTTTCTATACAATTGGGGAAATACTAACCAGCTGATAATTAGAAGTAATATTCTTTTGGCATAGGAATTGTCATATCATTATCATAAAATAATTACTGTTAAAAATATAAGATTATGAAAAAAAAATTGTTGCAATAGCATTGGTAATGGGATTAGGAACGACAGTGGCATTTGCCGGAAATTTGACATCAGGTGTTGAAACTGTCATGGCAGTAAATGACTTTACCCCCATTGAAGTGAAAGATCTTCCAGCAGCGATAACGGAAGCAATCGCCAAAAATTTTGCGGAATCAATCGTCAAAGAAGCAGCGGTGGAAGCGACAGAGGATGGTAGCAAGACCTATCAGGTTGTCCTGACAGACAAGGAAGGAACTGAAAATACAGTGTTCTTCAATGAAAAAGGTGAAATATTGAAATAATACATTTTGCATCTTTCTTGATAAAGGACAGAATTTGCCTCACAAAAAGAGGACTGTTCTTGGGTCAATGTAAAAAGCTGAGGGGTAAATTTATAAATTGTTATCTTTGTCTCCAAATTCATAGCTTATGGAGTTAAACGGTTATCGCCTTCTTC
>OICE01000390.1_pt1 | contig 13238 bp, 10 predicted proteins | sample 1581171 | NCBI WGS metagenome assembly OICE01 (sample SAMEA3882545, study PRJEB24775) | human gut metagenome | biome: human-associated habitat; feature: intestine environment; material: feces | place: Netherlands | collected 2009/2010 | reverse complement strand
TTAAGAAATTGGAAAAGTTGCAACAAAATTTTGTTCATACTTGTTGAATCAGGTCGGGAAATATTGTATAATATTTTCAAATCGCTTTTTGCGCGCCGGGGCCTGCTCCGGAGTGCGGAGTAAATTATTATTAGGAGGAAGACCATGAATCTGGGTTCTGATGTGGTTATCACCATTACCGGTATCGTGCTGGTGTTTGCCATCCTCGTCCTGCTGATGCTCATCATCATGCTGGAAGGCAAGATCTTCGACGGTATGGCCGCCAAGAAGAAGGCAGCCAAGGAGCCTGCTGCTCCCAAGGCTGCCGCAAAGCCTGCTGCCCCCGTACAGCAGGCTGCTCCCGCCCCTGTGGTGGAGGAAGGCATCCCCGGCGATGTGGTTGCCGCAATTATGGCTGCCATCCATGCCATGGGCAATGGCAAGTACACCCTGAAGGCCGTGCGCCGTGCTGCAAATGGCTGGAGCAAGGCTGGTGTCAACGACACCACCGCACCTTTTTAACACAGGAGGAAAAACATGACACAGTTTATCGATACTCTGGTCGGTATTTTCCAGAGTTCCGGCTTTGCACGGTTCGGTGAGCCGGGCGGCTACCTCTACGCGATCATGATCTGCGTGGGCTGCTTCCTGCTGTACCTGGCCATCGTGAAGGAATTTGAGCCCCTGATCCTGCTGCCCATGGCATTCGGCATGATCCTTGCCAACCTGCCCGGCAGCGGCATTATCCATATGCAGTACTTCGTTGGTGATGGTCTTGAGCACCCGATGTGGGTCGAGATCCTGAACAACGGCGGTCTGGCCGATATGCTTTACATGGGTGTCAAGCTGGGCATTTACCCCCCGCTGATCTTCCTGGGCATCGGCACCATGACCGACTTTGCCCCCCTGATCTCCAACCCCAAGAGCCTGCTGCTGGGCGCTGCCGCTCAGTTCGGTATCTTTGGTACTTACATGGGCGCTCGTCTGCTGGCTGCTACCGGCATTGTGGACTTCACCCAGAAGCAGTCCGCTGCAATCTCCATCATCGGCGGTGCAGACGGCCCTACTGCCATCTTTGTTACCTCCCGTCTGGCACCTGAGCTGCTGGGCAGCATTGCCGTTGCGGCGTACAGCTACATGGCTCTGGTGCCCGTGATCCAGCCGCCCATTATGAAGGCGCTCACCACCAAGAAAGAGCGCACAGTCGTGATGAAGCAGCTGCGCACCGTGTCCAAGACCGAGAGGATCATCTTCCCCATCATGGTCACCATCATTGTTTCTCTGATCGTTCCCGATGCTGCCGTTCTGGTCGGTATGCTGATGCTGGGCAACCTGATGAAAGAGTCCGGTGTTGTGGATCGTATCCAGAAGACTGCCGGCAATGAACTGATGAACATCATCACCATTTTCCTGGCTCTGTCTGTTGGCTGCACCACCTCTGCAAACACCTTCCTGAACAGCCGCACCCTGTTCATCATTGTGCTGGGTCTGATCGCCTTCTCCTTTGGTACCGCTGCAGGCGTTCTGTGCGGCAAGGTGATGTACGCCCTGACCGGCGGTCAGGTCAACCCCCTGATCGGCTCTGCTGGTGTTTCCGCTGTTCCAATGGCCGCCCGTGTTTCTCAGAAGGTCGGCCAGAGCGAGAACCCCTCCAACTTCCTGCTGATGCACGCCATGGGCCCCAACGTCGCTGGCGTTATCGGCTCCGCTGTTGCTGCCGGTATCCTGATCAACATCTTCGGCTAAGCTTTATCTGAACACTGCCGCCCCTCCTGTGCTGTACAGGAAGGGCGGTTTTTTATGTACAACCCTCTTGAATTGTGATATACTTATAAAGTAAGTGATTTTATAGAAGAACAGGTGAAACAATGGCAGCAAGTCTCCAACAGGAATTCTGCGCTCTGCGCGATACCTATATTGAAAAGCAGTTTGGCCGCCTGAACGATATGCAGCGGCAGGCGGTATTTACCACCGACGGCCCGCTGCTCATTCTGGCCGGTGCAGGCAGCGGCAAGACCACTGTTCTGGTCAACCGCATCGCAAACCTGATCCGGTTTGGCTCGGCCCACGGTTCCAGCTGGACCCCCCGTGAGGTGACCGAGGATGATGTCAAGGCTCTGAAAACGGCAATTATGACCGGCACCGATGCGCCCGCCTGGCTGGACGGGATGCTGCGGCAGAACGCTGTCCGCAGCTGGAACGTGATGGCCATCACCTTTACCAACAAGGCGGCAGGGGAGCTCAAGGAGCGCCTGCGCAATATGCTGGGCGGCGAAGAGGGGGACGAGGTGTTTGCCTCCACCTTCCACTCGGCCTGTGTGCGCATCTTGCGCCGCTGGGCAGAATCCATCGGCTACCCCCGCAGCTTTACCATCTACGACACCGACGACGCCCAGCGGGTGATGAAGGCGGTGTACAAGGACCTGAACGTGGATGACAAGTTCTTCCCCATCAAGAGCGCCATCAACCAGATGAGCCGCTGGAAGGACCAGCTGGTCAGCCCGGAGGAGGCGCTGCGCACCCCGGCCCGGGACACCAAGGGAGCCATTGCCGCCAAAGTCTACGCCGCCTACGAGAAAAAGCTCAGGGAGGCAGGAGCCTTCGACTTCGACGACCTGATCTACCAGACCGTGCAGCTGCTGGCGGAGCACGAGGATGTGCGGGAGTTCTACCAGAACAAGTACCGCTACCTGCTGGTGGACGAGTATCAGGATACCAGCGTGGCCCAGTTCCGGCTGGTCAGCCTGCTCACCGGCCCGGAAAAGAACATCTGCGTTGTCGGTGACGATGACCAGAGCATCTACCGTTTCCGCGGTGCCACCATTGAGAACATTCTGAACTTTGAGCGCATCTTCCCCGGCACCAAGACCATCCGTCTGGAGCAGAATTACCGCTCCACCTCAAATATCCTGAATGCTGCCAACTGCGTCATCCAGCACAACACCGAGCGCAAGGGCAAGACCCTGTGGACCCGGAACGACGAGGGCGACAAGGTGCAGGTCTACACTGCAGAGAATGAGCAGGACGAAGCCATGCACATTGCAGATGTCATCGGTGAGCACCTGAAAGAGGGCGGGCATCTGGCGGACCATGCGGTGCTCTACCGCATGAATGCCCAGTCGGCCCCCATCGAAAGCTACTTTACCCGCGCGGGCATTCCCCATAAGATCGTGGGCGGCCAGCGCTTCAACGACCGCAAAGAGGTCAAGGACATTCACTCCTATATGTCCATCGTGGCGAACGCCCGGGATGATGTGCGCCTGCGCCGCATCATCAACGAGCCTGCCCGGAAGATCGGCAACACCACCGTCGATGTGATCGCTGACCTTGCCGCCCAGCAGGGAATCAGTATGCTGGAAGTCATCTCCCACGCGGATGCATACGCCAAACTCAGCCGCGCCATGATGCCGCTGCTGAAATTCTGGCAGATCTACGAAAAACTGCAGGAATCGCTGGAAACCAGGACACTGGACGAATTTGCCCAGGATGTCATTGAGGTGACCGGCTACAAGGCCATGCTGGAAGCCGATGCGGCCAAGGGCCACGAGGATGCGGCAGACCGCCTGCAGAACCTGGGCCAGCTGGTCAACAACGTCAAAAACTACTGCGATCAGCACGGCGAGGATGCTTCACTGGAAGGCTATCTGGAGGATATCGCCCTCATCAGCGACATTGACAGCTACAACGAGAGTGCCGATCAGGTGGTCCTGATGACCATCCACTCTGCAAAGGGTCTGGAATTCCCCTATGTGTTCCTCATTGGCATGGAGGAGGGCGTGTTCCCCAGCGAGATGAGCAAATACTCCGAGGCAGATCTGGAGGAAGAGCGCCGTCTGGCCTATGTCGGCATCACCCGCGCCAAGAAGGAACTGTATCTCTCCAACAGCGTCTCCCGGATGCTCTACGGCCGCACCCAGCGCAACGAGCCCAGCCGCTTCCTGCGCGAGATCGAGCCTGAGTATATAGAGGAGACCCGCAGCCCGGCGTTGGAACGCCGTTCTTCCATGGGCTGGGGTTCCAGTTACAGTGATACCGTTCCCGGTGGGGCCTCGGGCTACTCCGGCGCGTCCGGCTGGGGCCGCAATTCCAGCAGCTTCGGCGGCCGCACCGGCGGCAGCTACCTCAACCGGGAATACAATGCCTCTGAGCGCGGCGGTTTCGGCTCCGGTTATGCAGGCCGTGGCAGCAGTGCTTCCGGGTTTGGCAGCGGAAGCAGCGCCCCGCGCACGTCTGGCTCCTCCGGTTTTGGTGTGGGCTATGGCCGCCCCGCGGCCCCCAAGGCAGCGTCCAAACCCGTGAGCTTTCCGGGGAGCCCGGCAGCTTCCCGCCCGGCACCCACCGGCCCAAAGCATTACGAGGTGGGCGACATTGTGGAGCACAAGGTCTTTGGCCGGGGCAGGGTGCTGGCGGTCAAGGCCGCTGCCGGAGACCAGATCGTGGAGATCAACTTTGAAAAGGTCGGCGTGAAGAAAACCATGGCAAATTTTGCGCCGCTGACGAAAATCACGGAGGAATGAGAAAACTATGATGACCGTTCGATTGATCGCACATACCCCGGAACCGGAAAAGGTGGTGGCGGCAGCGGCCAAGCTCTGCTACTCCGATGCCCATATCACCGACCTGCTGGACGGCCTGACTGAGGAGAAAACGGCCAAGTTCCTGACCATGCTCAGCGACCTGGGCCATGCCAGCCCCATTGAACATGCCAGCTTCACCTTTGGCATTGAGGGTGTGAGCCGCACGCTGCTGGCCCAGATCACCCGGCACCGCATCGCATCCTTCAGTGTCCAGAGCCAGCGGTATGTCCGGCTGGACGACTTCCACTATGTCATCCCGCCGGAGATCGAGGCCATCCCTGAGGCAAAGGCAGCCTTTCTTGAGAGCATGGATGAGGACGCGAAGCGCTACCTGGACCTTGCAAAAAAACTGGAGGACGGCCACACTGCCCGCCTGATGGCGGAGGGGATGCCCGAAAAGCAGGCCCGCGCCAAGGCCTCCAAACAGGCCAACGAGGATGCCCGCTTCGTGCTGCCCAACGCCTGCGAGACGAAGATGGTCGTGACCATGAACGCCCGCAGCCTGCAGAATTTCTTCCATCTGCGCTGCTGCTCCCGCGCTCAGTGGGAGATCCGTCAGCTGGCTGAGGAGATGTTCCGGCTGGTCTACCCGGTGGCACCCCATATCTTTGCCAAGGCCGGTCCGGCCTGTGTCAGCGGCCCCTGCCCCGAGGGCAAGATGTGCTGCGGCAGAACTGCCGAAGTCCGCGCAAAGTATGAGGCCATCAAGCAGGAGGCTGGTGTATGAGCAAAGGCAAGCTGATTGTTCTGGAAGGGTTGGACGGCAGCGGCAAGGGCACGCAGGCTAAGCTGCTGGCAAAGCACCTGACGGTGACGGATCATCTGGTAAGAGAGATCACCTTCCCGGATTATGACAGTGATTCCAGTGCGCTGGTCAAGATGTATCTGGCCGGGCAGTTTGGCGACAAGCCTGACGATGTCAACGCCTACGCGGCATCCAGCTTTTATGCGGTGGACCGCTATGCGGGGTATAAGTCGGATTGGGGCAAGTTCTACGAGGAAGGCGGCATCCTGATCGCTGACCGCTACACCACCTCCAATGCCGTACATCAGTGCTCGAAGCTCCCGCCGGAGCAGTGGGACACATTCCTGCAGTGGCTTTTTGACTATGAATACCACCTGCTGGGCCTGCCTGCACCGGATAAGGTGATCTATCTGCAGGTTGACCCGGCGGTGAGCCAGCGGCTGATGACTGCCCGCTACCATGGCGACGAGACCAGGAAGGATGTCCATGAAAAGGACACCGAATATCTGGCCCGCAGCCGCCGGGCGGCAGAATACTGTGCCGCTCACCTCGGCTGGGATACCGTCCACTGCACGGCAGGGGAGAAGATGCGGAGCATTGAGGATATTCAGGAAGAGGTCAGAACTCTTGCTCTCGCTGTTATTTGAAACAAAAGGAGGCATCCTATATCATGTACCGTTTGATGCAGCCGTCCGATTGGGCGGAGGTGCTGGCCCTGTGGCAGGCCCAGCGCGGCGACACGGAGGAGTTTGTCCGTGGCGCTGTGGAACGCTTTGCCGGGGTGCAGAATGTCTACGTCGCGGAGGAAAACGACCACATTGAGGCTGTGGCACTGGCTGTGCCGGTGACCCTGCAGGGCCGCCCGGGCAGCTATCTGTTCGGTCTGTGCGGGCAGGGCAGCCTGCTCCTTGCGGGCCTGGTGGATACCCTGTGTGCCCAGCAGAAACTGCGGGGCGCAGGCTTTGTGGTGGCAGTGCCCGCCAGCCCGGAACAATCAACGCTGCTGCAGGATAAAGGCTTCCAGAAAGCCTTTGCCCTGCGCTGCCTGCCCCGGGAGGTGGAGCGCAACCTGTGGAGCCAGGCGGAATTCGATTCCGTGACGGCGAAAAAACTCTGCGAGCTGCGGGCAAAATACTGGCCCGACACCGTTCAGCTGCCGCCGGAGCAGATGGGGGAAGTTCTGCGGGACCTGTATTCCCGTGGCGCGACCATCGTATCCAGTGAGCAGGGCTACGGCATCTATTTCCGCAGGGAGGATACCCTTTACTTTGTGGAAATGATGGCGGAAAATGACCGTGCTGCCGAGGTGCTGATGGAAGCCGCCCGGGAGAAAGAGGTCATTGTGGAAAAGGCTGTCATCACGGTGGGGGCTGCCCAGAATCTGTTCCTGGGCGAGGGAACCCGGCAGGAGTATGGCCTCATCCGCTTTGAAGGAGAACCTTTTGATGTTTCGGAGAGCTACATGCGCCTGATGATGGACTGAAAGGAACGTGGATATGGCAGAGAAACACCAGAAAAAGAAAAAAGGCAGTGCGCTGAAGATCCTGTTGGCCGTGTTGTTGCTGCTGGTACTGACAGTCGGTGTAGCAGGTGTGTTTGCGTATAACGAGATCAACGGCAATGGAGGAAAGCCCGGTGCAGAGGTGACCGTCAGCATCCCCCAGGGCAGCGGCGTTGCTGCCATCGCAAAGGAGCTGAAGGAGGCTGGAGTGATCCGTTCGGCCTATCTGTTCCGCTGGTATGTGGGGCACAAGGGTGCCGCCGGAAAACTGCAGTACGGTGATTTTACGCTGCAAACCGGCGGGTATTCCTACGATGGCCTGATCGCAGAGCTGTCCACGTATGCCAAGGCGGATTCGGTGCGTCTGACCTTCCCGGAGGGAACCACTGCCATTGCCATTGCCCGGAAAATGGAGGAAGCCGGTCTGTGTACTGCCGAGGAGTTTCTGGAAGAAGCCAACACCGGAGATTTCAGTGAGTACACCTTCTGGCAGTATGTCCCGGACGATGCCGATGCCCCCGACCGCTTTATGAAGTGTGAGGGCTACCTCTTTCCGGACACCTATGAGTTTTTGACGGACGATACCGTGCATCATTATGTTGCAACGTTCTATGCACACTTCGATAAGCAGTTTACAGACGAGATGTACAGGGAACTGGAAAAGCAGGAGCTGACCCTGCCCGAGGTCATTACACTGGCCTCTTTTGTGCAGGAGGAAGCGGGCAACGATCAGGATTCCAATGTGGCGCAGGTGTTCCGCAACCGTCTGGCCGAGGGATCGCCCTACCCCAAGCTCCAGAGCAACACCTCCAGCTATGTGCAGAGCGATGAGGACAACAACTACCTCTGGAACTGGGTGGCTCCGTATTATGGCGGCTGGGAGGATATCCCCGAGAACATCCGGAATGCCTACGATACCTACACCTGCACCGGCCTGCCCGCCGGGCCCATCTCGAACCCGGGCCTTGCCGCGATCCAGGCTGCTCTGGCACCTCAGTGTGATGAGGAAGTCAGGGACTGCTATTTCTTTGTTACGGACCTTTCCGGTCACTACTATTACGCCAAGACCTATACTGAACATCAGGCCAACTGCCGGAAAGCGGCTGAAGTCAATCAGAGTTTGAAGAAGTAAGTCCCTCTCAGTCGGCTTCGCTGACAGCTCTCCCAAGGGGAGTGCCAACTGCGGCTCCGGAGTCAGGTTTGCAGAAACCGATCCGGTGAGGCGGCATCACGTCAGCGATGACAGAGAGGGTGTTAAAAAGAGAGGACGATTTTATGTTACAGATCCCGGAACTGCTGGCCCCGGCAGGCGACTTGGAGCGCCTGCGTTATGCCATCAACTATGGAGCAGACGCTGTTTATTGCAGCCTGCCGGAGTTCGGTATGCGGTCGGCTCCTGCCAATTTTACGCCGGAGCAGCTGACCGAGGGTGTGATCTATGCCCATGCCCGTGGCCGCAAGGTCTATCTGACTATGAACACGCTGCCCACCAATGAGGAAGCTGACCGCCTGCCCGAAGCCATCAAGGCTGCTGCCACCGCCGGTGTGGATGCCTTTATCGTGGCCGATCTGGGCGTGCTGGAAGCCTGTAAGCAGTTTGCCCCGGAGATCGATGTCCACATGTCCACCCAGACCGGCATCACCAACTGGGCCGCTGCGCGTGCCGCTTACAACATGGGTGCAAAGCGTGTGGTGCTTGCTCGTGAGATGAGCCTGCAGGATATCGCCACCCTGCGCGATAAGACCCCGCCGGAGCTGGAGATCGAGGCCTTTGTCCACGGAGCCATGTGCATGAGCATTTCGGGCCGGTGCCTGCTCTCCAATTACATGGCAGGCCGGGATGCCAACCGGGGCCAGTGCGCCCAACCCTGCCGCTGGAAGTATTACCTGAGCGAGGAGACCCGCCCGGGCCAGCTGTATGAGATCGGCGAAAATGAGAACGGCAGTTATATCCTCAATGCAAACGATCTGTGTACCGCTCCCTTCATCGACCTCATCTGCAAGGCAGGTGTGGACAGCCTGAAGATCGAGGGCCGCGCCAAGACGTTCTACTATGTCGCCAGCGTCACGGCCGCCTACCGTAAGGCTCTGGATCAGTATCTGGCCGATCCGTTCAACGATAACTTTGAGCTGAGCGATGACGTTCTGGCCGAGCTGACCCGTACCAGCCACCGGCACTACTCCCCGGGCTTCTACTTTGGCCGCGAGCAGGCCCGTCAGGCAACCGACAGCGCTACTTATATCCGTGAGTGGGAGTTTGTGGGCACTGTGGAAAGCTGGGAGAATGGTGTTGCCTCCTGCCAGCAGCGCGGCAAATGGAGCCTTGGGGACACGCTGGAGGTGCTCTGCCCGGATGGGCGCAGCATCCCGCTGCACCCGGAGTGGATCAAAAACGAGGCAGGGGAGAGCGTGGAATCCACCCCCCACGCCATGGAAAAGTACACCATCCCCACCCCGGAGCTGCCCCCCATGAGTCTGCTTCGCCGGAAGGTAGAAACTCTTGACAAATGATTCCAGAAGCAGTAAAATAATAAAGTCAAAATGAACGATGTCCTCTGGCTCTAGTGGTCAGAGGACAGTTGAGGGCTCGTAGCTCAGTTGGGATGAGCGTTCGGTTCGCATCCGAAAGGTCGAGGGTTCGACTCCCTTCGAGTCCATACAGCAGAAAACCGCTCTGTCGTAGCGATACGGCAGGGCGGTTTTCTTGTTTGCGGTTCCATGAGACGGTGAAGATTATTCTGGCTGATCTGGAGCCGGTTCAAAGGTGGAAAATTACTGCTCTTCAAACCTTGAAAGTGCTAGAAATCAAGGTTTCATGCGGACAAATGCCGTGACACATTCGGTATGACTTTCGTTGTCCAAACACAGATCAATATCGCTTTCAACGATAGGCAGTCTGAATTTGATGGATTTGAGCCACTGACCGTTGGGCTGACGCTCCGGGTAGATCTGAATTTCGGAAATCAGGTGCTCCATCAGCTTTTTGCGTTCGACAGGATTCATCACATTGTAGAGCTTTTCAAAGCAGACGAGAACCTTGTAAATGTTGTCGCCGGTGATTTTGTCTGCTTCGATGGCCTGTTTCTTGGCACGAGCCGTCACAAGCTGATTCTCGGTACCCTCGATTTTATCGTACATCTTGTAGAGCCGTTCGTCAAGGTCGGATTTGCGCATGATGTAGTGCCGGTCATCCGGGTCAAGGGTGTCGATTTCATCCATGAGTTTGGATTTGACGGAGTAATACTGGCGCAGTTGCTTTTCGGCGGCTGCGATTTCCTGTTCAATGGCAGTGGTGTCTACTTTGCTGTTGATCTTTTCCTGCATCATGGCGGCAAACTTTGGATTGCTGACCAGTTTGATGATAACCTCCACCACGGCGTTGTCCAGAACTTCTTCCTGAATTTGCTTGTTGAAATCGCATTTTTGCCCACGCTGCATCTTGCGATGCTTGCAACTGTAATAAGAGAAAGATTTATAGGGTGTGCCATCTTTCTTTCGTTTGGTGCATTTGTTGCTATACATTCCAGCACCGCAAATGGGGCACTTGACAAGGGCGGATAATAAATGCGCCTGTTCCGTCTTGCTGCGGTTGACTGGTTCGTATCGTTTGGACTGCGCCAACAGCTTGACCTGTGCGGCGTTCCACAATTCTTCCGATACGATGCCCTTGTGCAGGCCGTCCACCAGCAAATAATTCTCCTGTGGAACCTGATGATATTCGTTCCGGGTGCCGTGAATCTTTTCGAGCTTGCGGCGGCCAAAGGCGATTTTTCCGCAGTAGACGGGGTTCTTCAGGATGGCACGAATCAACGTTGCGCTGAAAAGGGGAGAGGTGCCATTTTGACGGGCAAGTTTCTGAAAGCCGTGGGTCTCCAGATATTTGGAAAGACCATTTGCACCTGTGTCGGTGTTTACATATTGCTCAAAAATCGTGCGAATGGCAGGGGCTTCATCCTCATTGATTTGCAGCACACCGTCAACCAAACGATAGCCATAAGGCGCAAAACCGCCGTTCCCGTGCCTTCTGGATGCGGCCTTCCATGGTTTGGACACGGATGTTCTCACGCTCGATTTCAGCGACAGCGGACAGAACGGAGATCATCAGTTTGCCGGCGTCTTTAGAAGAATCAATGCCGTCCTCCACGCAAATCAGGTTCACACCAAAATCCTGCATTACCTGCAAGGTAGACAGTACATCGGCAGCATTGCGGCCAAACCGGGAGAGCTTGAACACCAGCACATAGGCAACACCATCCTTGCCGGATTTGATGTCATCCATCATCTTACAAAAGGAAGCACGGCCTTCAATAGATTTGCCCGATTTGCCAGCGTCCTCATATTCGCCGACGATCTGGTAGTCGTTGAAGTCTGTATAGGCTTTCATGCGAGCTTTCTGTGCATCCAGCGAATAGCCATCGATCTGCATGGCCGTGGAAACACGGGTGTAAGTGTAAACCTTTGTCTTTTCCTGTGACATAAGAAAACCTCACAAAACGGTTATTTCTTGTCTGCTTTCTGCTCCAGAAACTTAATGGAATCCAGATAATCCTGCTCCACATCGCTGAGGGTTTTAGCCTTGTATTTCCGATATTCAGTGGTGGCTTTGTCCACGGCCTGCTTGTGCGTCACAGTGCCGTTTCCGACAAGCAACTGCTCACCGCTCATTGTCAGAATGCGGTCAAGGTGATTGGCCCAATCCTGCATGGTCATGGGCTGTTCGCGCTCTGCCTGACGCTCTGCGAAATCCAGATAACCGGAAACAAGCTGTCCCATGGCGCGAAGCTCTTTCTCGTTCAGATAGTTTTTGGCAATGGTAGCTTCTCGTAAGGTGGGCTGATTTCCTGCAAAAGTAGTCAGACCCATAAATTCCTTTTCGGCATCTGCACGATTGTAAATGACCTCAGCGGCAGTCTGACCGTGGATGGCATAATGAATTTTATTCTGGACTTTTTTGAAGAACTGGACGGAGATTTCTGCTTTTGGGTCGTAGTCAATGCTGGTTGCATAGATTTCCAGAACCTGACGATAAAATACTTTTTCGGAAGCACGGATGTCACGGATGCGTTCTAACAGCTCTTTGAAATATCCACCGCCGCCCAGATTTTTCAGGCGTTCGTCATCCAGCGCAAATCCCTTGCGCATATATTCCTTCAGGATGCCAGTTGCCCAGATACGGAACTGTGTGCCTCGTTTGGATTTGACACGATAACCAACAGAAATAATGACGTCAAGATTGTAGAATTCGACCTGATAGGTCTTTCCGTCTGCGGCAGTTGTTGCAAATTTTGCAACAACTGAATCTCGTTCAAGCTCACCCTCTGCAAAAATGTTTTTGATGTGACGGGAAATTGTGGATTTGTCACGTTGGAACAACTCAGCCATCTGGTCAATGGAAAGCCAGACAGTGTCACCGTCAAAGGTAGTATCGATTTTGGTCAGTCCATCTTCCGTGGTGTAAATGAGGATGGAATTTTTAGGAGAGTCATCTGGACGATTCATTTTCGTACCTCGTTCAAAATATGGAACATGGTGAGAGAATCTCACCATGTGTTTGGACAGCAATTACAAGAACATTATATCATGCTGCAAGAAGTTCATCAACAGCAATTTGCCCGGTTTCGATTTCTGGGATTAAAATTTCTGCATATTTTTCGATCATATCGGCCAGAAAGCTCGCCAAGGCACTCCATTCATCAAAGTTGGATGTGCAGGCGGAAACAGGAAAGATATCTTTTTCGCTAGCAGGATATTTTTTCAATAGGCGGCTCTATTTCCTTGTAGCTGGACAGTGTGTACCAGCGATTTTATCAAACTTCCTTTCAAACTCATCCAATCAATTCTTTCAGCCGTTCCAGCTTCTCCTGTGCGGTTTCTTTGCGGAAACTTACGCCAATGCATGAAATCGGAACGCACATTTCTAACAGGCGGTCATAGATTCGGGCATGCGCGGTATCCTGCGGATGCCGGATCTCGTCCAGTGTCAGGTTGGTCGTGACGATCAAAGGCTTTCGGCTGCGGTAGCGACTGTCTACAATGTTGTAGATTTGTTCCAGCGCATACTCTGTGCTGCGCTCCATGCCAAAATCATCAATGATGAGAAGTGGATAGCGGCACAACCTGTCTACCACCTCATTCCGCCCGGAAAAGCTGTTGTTCAGCTCGTTCAGGATGTGTGCGAAGTTCGTCATGCGCACAGGCACTTCCTGAGCTATCGGAGCGTTCGCAATACACCCGGCAAGGAAACTCTTGCCTGTGCCGACACCGCCCCAGAACAGAAGCCCAATGTTCTCTGAGCGCATGGTCTGCCACTGCTCTACATAGCGGTGTGCATGGTGCATCTGTGGGCTGCGTCCGTTGTCGTTTGCAAATGTCCAGTCCAGCAGAGCGGAATCAGAAAAGCCGTCTGCTTTCAGCCGCCGCACAAGGTCGAGGTGTT
>OICE01000374.1_pt1 | contig 13568 bp, 6 predicted proteins | sample 1581171 | NCBI WGS metagenome assembly OICE01 (sample SAMEA3882545, study PRJEB24775) | human gut metagenome | biome: human-associated habitat; feature: intestine environment; material: feces | place: Netherlands | collected 2009/2010 | reverse complement strand
TTTCTGTACGTGTGTGCGGAAAGCATCACGAATTTTAGCGGTAGCCGCATCATTTTCCAGATAATAGTCGCGCTCGCCCATACTTAAACCGGCCTGATAGGACTGTACGGCATTCATACTACTATTCATTTCATCGGCACCTACATACAGAATATTATAAGCAACAATGCCTTTTTTCTGCATCTCACCCAACAATGCATAAAGTTCTTTCTTGTCCTTCAAGGCACCCAGCTGATCAAGTTCGGCCTTAATAGGAGCTACACCGTCCTTGTTCAGTTTCACGCTATCCATTACAAGTTTGTATAAATCGCCTATTTTCTGCGCTACGCTCCCCGGCTCATGCTGAGTAGCGGCCAATTCTTCGATAAGCCCCTGAATCTGCTTACGGTTGTTTTCCGCAAGAATGGTGAAAGAACCATACTGTGAGTATTCGGCCGGAATCGGATTGTTCTTCATCCAACCGCCGCAGGCATATTGGTAAAAGTCAGTTCCGGGTAGAGCCGTTGTGTCAAGATTGGCGAGCTGAATACCGGCTGTCAGTTCAGCCTGTTTCTTGCCTGTGCTGCAAGCACCCGTCATTAAGCAGAATGCTGCAATAGGTAAAAAATGAAATACTTTCATACTTAGTATAAATAAATGTTATAAGATTATTTTCTTGCCTCCTCTAACTCACTGGAAGCGGCATCCCATTCTTCCATCACATCGTCCAATTGCGCTTTCAACTTTTGGTGCTGCTCATAAAGCGACATGTCCGAAGCACCTTCCGGTGTGGCCATCCTGGCCTCAAGAATGGCAATGGCAGCCTCCGTCTGCTCTATCTCCGCTTCACAATCGGCAACGCGACGTTCCAGTTTCTTGAGCTTCTTATTAAGCTCCTTCTGCTCCTCATAAGAGAGTTTGGCTGCCGAGGGTTGAACCGGTTCTGCACCAGCATTTCCCGATGCCGCCTTACCGGCAGTGGGCGAAGCGGAAAGTGAAGGGGATTTCTGTAACTCATTCAGGCTCTCTATCTGCTTCTTTTGCAGGAAATCATAAATTCCTCCCAGATGTTCCTTCACCAGTCCGCCACCAAACTCGTACACTTTAGTCGCAAGTCCGTCCAAAAAATCACGGTCGTGACTGACAAGAATGACTGTGCCGTCAAATTCACGGATCGCTTCTTTCAACACATCCTTTGAACGCATATCCAGATGATTGGTAGGTTCGTCCAAAATAAGGAAATTCACCGGTTCTAACAAAAGTTTTATCATGGCAAGACGACTCCGCTCCCCACCCGACAGTACCTTTACTTTTTTATCAGAAGCCTCACCTCCAAACATGAATGCTCCCAGAATATCACGAATCTTCAAACGAATATCCCCTTTTGCCACATAATCAATCGTATCAAAGACACTCAGATTTTCATCCAACATCTGAGCCTGATTCTGAGCAAAATAACCAATCTGTACGTTGTGCCCGATGGTCAGTTTACCTTCGTATGGGATTTCGTCCATTATACATTTCACCAAAGTGGACTTACCTTCCCCATTCTTTCCGACAAAAGCTACCTTCTCACCTCGATTAATAGTCAAAGTCACATCGTGAAAAACGATATGACTGCCATATGCTTTCTTCACCCCGTCACAAATGACCGGATAATTGCCGGAACGCATGGCAGGCGGAAACTTCAACCGCAAGGCTGAATTATCTTCATCATCAATTTCAATAGGAACTATTTTTTCCAATTGCTTGATACGGCTCTGCACCTGTACAGCCTTGGTAGCCTTATAACGGAAACGCTCTATGAAATCTTCTGTATCCTGAATTTGCTTCTGCTGGTTCTCGTATGCACGCAATTGCTGCTCACGACGTTCTTTGCGCAATACCACAAACTCATCGTAAGCCACTTTATAATCATAGATATGCCCGCAAGATATTTCAATCGTACGATTGGTCACATTATTAATAAATGCACGGTCGTGGCTCACCAATACAACGGCTCCCGCACTTGTCTTCAAAAAGTTTTCCAACCATTGAATGCTTTCTATATCCAGATGATTGGTAGGCTCGTCCAACAGCAACACATCGGGCCGTCGCAACAGCAACTTGGCCAACTCTATACGCATACGCCATCCACCACTGAACTCAGATGTAGGACGGTTAAAATCCTCCCGGCTAAATCCCAACCCCATCAATGTACGTTCTATCTCAGCTGTATAATTGGTACCTCCCATCATCAAAAAGCGTTCATTGTCATGGGTGAATTTCTCAATCAGTTTACGATAGTTTTCTGAATCATAATCTGTTCTATCCGCCAACTCCTGATTCATTCTCTCAATACTAGCCTGCAACTCAAAGATATGTTCAAAAGCCATCTCCGCCTCTTCCATCACAGTATGTTTATCACTCAGAATCATGACTTGAGGCAGATAGCCTATCGTCACATCACGCGGAACAGAAACACTACCTGAAGTAGGCGCCTGTATTCCTGCCAATATCTTAAGCATAGTAGACTTACCGGCCCCATTCTTCCCGACCAGCGCAATACGATCTCTCTTATTGATAACGTATGACACATCCTCAAACAGAGGCGTTACTCCAAACTCTACTTTCAAATTATCTACTGAAACCATTCGTTTTTATCCTTTTGCAAAAGTGGCAACAAATATACGGTTTTATATGTAAAAAAGACAAAATACAAGTAAATAAAAAAAGTCCTCATCCTTAACAAATAGGACAAAAGTATTAAAACGTGTTAGAAAACATATTTTTTTAGTTGTTTTATTTGCAAAATTCACTAAAACACGTACCTTTGCAACGTGTTTTTCATAGTATTAGATTTAAGGTTAACAAAGGTTGGAGCAAGGCGTTGCTCCTTTTTTTATGTCTACATTTTCCTCATACTTAAATATTGACTTAGCTCAACCAAGCAAAATTTATCTGTAATACAAAAAATGACTGCTTCATTCTCATGAAGCAGCCACCAACAAAATACACGATGTAACACAACTATGTTTTATACATATCAGTTATTTAATATCGATTCCACAAGGATTGAGTCCCGGACCACCACCACCTGTATATCCCCTACTTTCTCCTGTGTCCCATGGAGAAATCCAAAAAGCATATAAATCTCCACAAGTAACATAAAACTTCACTTTAACTATCTTGCCTGAAAGAGCAGCAAGTTTTTTACCTGATTTCCAAGTTACCAATTGTTTAGTATTGTTCAAATCATTCATTTCCTTACAATCCTCTCTGGAAAATCCCGTAATCACATTACCATTTTCATCCATTATCTCCACCTGCAAATCCTTTGCTTGTGCATTCACAAAAAAATGATTACCATCAAACTTTATTTTCTCGGTAACAAGTACCCCTTCTGTGTCTGTATGCATGGAAACGAACCCATCACGACGTAAAGTTGCCAACCCAGTAGAAGTAAATCCATCCCACATCACTTTATTCTTCATTCTTCCACTAGAATACAAATACAAAGAATCACCAACAATGAGAGGTACGCCAATAATAGACTGCATATTTCCCCAGTTCCATGCCCCTTCCGTTTCATTTACTCCCATAACAGGTTCATAACTGGGACGATAAAAATGAAAACCATCCCGACTATATCCCATCCCTATTTCATTTCTTTTCTGAATACCTAACTTACCACAGAGATCATTCTCTGGTCCTTTCCACATAGCATAGAACCCTAGCATAACACTTTCATAAGGCATAGCATCAAAATTATAAATGGCTGGACGCACATCAGGAAATTCAGGATGTGGCAGTTCCTTATCGGAAGGAGTAAACCACAAAACTATATTTTTATCCTTTATTCCTTTAGCCAATGAATGCGCCACGCTAACTGCCATCTCTGGATCTTCATTTTCCAAATAGCCTCTAGAGCGTCCGTCTGCTTTACTCCCCTGCCGTAGACTAATAGCCCATTTTTGAGTAAACGGATTATAGAAAGCAGTGGTACGATCCCCCACCGGTCCTGATTGCGCAACTCCTTCCGACCAATGAATACCATCTTTTGAATATTTTAAAATTATTTTCCATCCTCCACTATGTTTTTCCACATTGAAGAATTTGAAACGTTTTTCTGGTTCTGGACACATTTTATCGAGCCAAACTGTGGCAGCATCACGATTACAAGTATCCACAATATTTGTTCCGGGAACTATATCCTGATTCACCTTTTCCCAATGTTTCCCATCTTTTGACTCCGCATAACAAGTATAAAAGCTTTGACGATGTTTGTGCATAGATCCGGCACCAGCCAAATACCACATTTTAAATTTTTGTTCGCTTTCATCATACCATATTCCATCACTGAAAGGAGCAGCATAAGGAGCACGTTCAAAAGTGTATTCCCACTCCTTATCCGGAGCAAGTACCGGATTATTCTCATAGAACATAGCCTTATGGGAAACACGCTCCATATCTGTTTCTGCAATTAAAAAATCATCAACGAATAATTGGCGTCCTAGATTTACAGAAATAACAGTCGGTTTGTTTGAAATATAAGGTAAAGACATTTCGCAACGTACTCCATCATCAATCATACTAGGAGGCCATTGCTCGGGCAGCACAATGCCATTATGCAATGTTCTACCCTTCTCTTTCACCGTTTTATCATTGGAAGATGACACACAGCCGGCAAAGCAAGCTGCACATATAATATAATAAAATACTTTCATAATTATTCTATTTTTAATTACCATCCTGGATTATTTTTAGTGATATATGGATTACCCTCTACTTCATCAATTGGCAATGGAACCCATTCATTCTTATTTTCCTTAAACCCCATATATTGAGCCCTGCTAAACCTTTTAAACAAAGGATCAGTATTTTCCAATTCGCGAAAACGCTCTACTACTTTACCCCAACGAAGCAAGTCAAAGAATCGGAAGCCTTCATAGGTAAGTTCTAGAATACGTTCATCTTCAATAGTTCTCATATTAGCTTCTGTTACATGAGGTACTCCTACCCTATCGCGTACTTTGTTTATTGCTTCTAACGGGGTTATGTTTGCAGTGGCTTTCCCTCCCATTACTACAGCTTCAGCATACATCAGCAAAACATCCGAATAACGAATCATTCTCCAGTTTACTCCTTGTGCACGTCCATTAAAAAAATGCCCACCAGCATCATCTGTCGGAGGTAAGGTCCAATCCAACCATTTCCTACTACACATTTTATATCCCATTGCCAACTCATATTGTTCACCAAATGTTCCTTCCTTTGAACCCATTTCTGCTTCCCAATCCTTCCCTTCAAGAAAAGTAACCTTCATACCTTTCGGACGTATAATCTCCGATACATTATCATTAAAAACAAACGAACCAAACATACGTGGATCAGTTTCTCCTGTCACTGTTTTTGACGCTACAAATTTATCATATAACCAATTGTGCATAACCTGTGCAGAACTATTCGAATTTCTACTTCTATTCATTATACACATTTTACACCGGACATCATTGAACAACCCACTGTCCACAAATCCTGGGTTAAATCCTGTATTCAACACTCCGACAAATTGTACTTCAAAAATAGATTCATCATTATTTTCATGTGCCACATCAAAGTTCCATGAATAGTCATCTACCAATCTGTAGTTTCCACAATTACCATTAATGATTTCTGCAAAAGCCGCAGCAGCCTCATTATAATAAGTTGTTTGTGAAGTTCCATATTTGGGTTCAATACCGGATCTATAAAGATATGACTTACCCAAAAGTGCATAAGCAGAAGCTTTCGTCACACGTCCTTTATTTTTAGCATCCCAAAAATTCTTGTCAGGAAGTAAATCTTTAGCTTTGATCAGATCATCTATAATAAAATCCCAAGCCTCTTCAGGTGTTGCCTGAGGCTTATATTCATTAGGAGCCTTAGGCAATTCTTTAATCAAAGGAATATTCCTATAATTGATGAATAAAAAGAAATGTGTAAATGCACGAAGAAAATAAGCCTCCCCCAAATATGCATCCTGTAATTCTTTATTGCTGAATTCTATTTCAGTAAGACTTTCAATCATTTGGTTAGCTTGGGAAGCAGCTGTATACATTAACTGAAAAGGTTGAACCAATGAATAATAAGAAGGGGTAAACTCTTCATTATAAGCACCTGGTACTCCATAATCAGCTACCGAACACCCCTCATCACTACGAGTCAACATCAAACCAAATCCACAAGCTCCCAAATTACGAGGAGTCGAAATATACCCATAGATACCAAGAATTCCCTTATTACAATTTTCTAGTGTAGTATAAAATGAATTAACGTCTGATTGATTAGGATTCACCGCCAAATCATTAAAAATATCTTCACATGAGCCCATCATTCCAATAGTTACAAAACTGATAATGATAACTATAATTTTACGCAACATTATTTTCATACTTATTCTGTTTTTAGAAAGTTAAATTGACACCAAGATTATATACTCTAGAATTCATTGTTGCTTCATGAGGACTTTCCTGTGCTTGCCAGAAACCATCCACACCTCTGTCAAACAACACGTTTGAACTAACTTCGGGATCATACAAGGGATATTTTGTGATAGTGAATAAATTTTGTACCCCCGCATATATTCTAAATGATTCTATATGGAATTTTTGCAATAATTTCTTATTAAAGGAATAACCGATTTGTAGATTCTTGCATCTGAAATAAGAACCATCCTCCACATAGAATGTACTTGGAAGCGAGTTTATGCCAGAACTGTTTTTACTATTCAGTTTAGGAGCTTCTGCATTAGGATTTTGCGGAGTCCATGAATTATAGAAAGCATCCTTTAGGGTAGCACTATTAGCTCCTCCAAAATACCAATCATATTTCATTAAAGCAAAAATATCGTTACCTTGCGTTCCTTGGAAAAAAGCAGTCAAATCCCAATTCTTATAACCTACATTTATATTTAAACCATAAGTAAAATCCGGATGAGGATTACCAATATCCGTTTTATCATTCTCATCAATCTTCCCATCCGGTTTTCCTGTCAATACACCATTCACACTACCATTATTATCCTGAAAAATAAAATTACCATCATTATCAAAACCTTCCACCACATATCCCCAAAAGGTACCAATAGGCAAGCCCGGTTTAGTAATAGTAGGACGGTCATTAAAAGAACCACTCATCATCACCTCTGCCTTAATGGGTTGTACTCCCTCACCCAAACTCTTTACTTTATTTCTTAATGCCGAAATATTGGCAGTAACATCCAAACTCCAATCCTTCCAATTATTACGATAACCTACCGTAAATTCAAAACCTTTATTTTCAACAGATGCAGAATTAAAGACTGGCAAATCCCCCCCATTAGTCATAATGGTTTGCCCTGACGATGCTAATGGAAGTAATGGAGCAAGTAAGTCATTATTATCTTTCCAAAAATATTCAGCTGTAAAAGAAATTTTATTATTCAGAAAAGCCATTTCCAATGCTACGTTTTTAGATATTGATTTTTCCCAAGTCAAATTTTCCTGAGCAAATTTGGTTACATAACCATTCATCACACTACTTTGACCAATCTGATTTTCACCGAATACAGAAGGTATTGGACCATAAGCCGTAGAAAGGAAAGAATATGAATCTATAAAATTAGCTCCTAATTCACCATAACTAGCTCTAATCTTCATTTTACTTATCCATTCTATATTAAAAAAAATCTCTTCATGTATATTCCAACCCACTGAAACCGAAGGAAAGTAACCGACCCTATTTCCTTTAGCAAATTTGGAAGATTTATCACTACGAATACTTGCAGAAACAAGATAACGCTCCTTATAGTCATAGTTCAAGCGAGCAAAAAAGGAGAGTAAAGCTGAATTGTATTCTTCACTTGTTATATCTCCTTTCCCATTAAAAATAGTAATATTAGGACCACCCAAATCTGTAGAACCAGAACCAATCCCCATAGTTCTATAGTATTCTCTCATCCAACTTGTACCTACCATTGCGTCAATAGTATGACCAGCAAACATATTCTTATAAGTCAAAATGTTATCAATTGTATAACTAAATCGCTGTCCACGACTTTCAGATAGTGAATTAATCGTTCTGCTATAATCAGGATCTGCATTACCATTCTCATCCCAATTGGAGTCAAAAGCAATGGACCGAGATATATTATTTGTTGATATATAGTCACCTCCAAGTAGTAGCTTATAATCCAATCCTTTATATAAATTCAGTCCTATATTCAAACTACCAGTAACATTAACTGTTTTATTTCTTCGAACAGTATTGGAATAAGATGCAAACGGATTAGTAACTTTTCCTTCATTTACATAATAATCTTTACCTGCAGATACATACCTTCCCTCTACATCAGTCATTGGAACAGTAGGAATCCCCATCACCATCCTTACTTGAGGCTCCTTATTTGTAAAAGCAGCAGAAAGAGTTTCACTAACAGTCAAACGTCCTTTCTTAAACGTTCCATTGACACGTGCATTATATTTCTTAAAACCAGAAAATTCCATAATACCTTGCTGATCAAAATACCCCAAACTTGTATTAAAAGTTGAATATTCACCACCACCAGAAATTGAAGCATTCAAATTATACATAGGAGCATTTCTTAGATATGCATCTTGCCAGTCAGTATTAATATCAGGATTAGTAGGATGAATATTTTCTGGAGCTTGAGTCTGGTTTGTTGAATTTGCAACAATTTGCTTAGTATATTCGCGATGCTCATTTGCATCTAGAAAATCAAGATATTTAGAAGGAGTCTGCAAAGAATAGTTTGCAGAAATTTCAACTTTTGCTTTACCTTTTTGACCATGCTTGGTAGTTATCAGCACAACCCCATTTGCAGCGCGAGAGCCATAAATGGCAGCCGCCGAACCATCCTTCAGGATTTCTATTGATTCAATATCTGAAGGATTCAACGAATTTAGCCCATTATTAGAAAATGCACCATCAATAACATATAAAGGTTCAGTAGCACCAAATGTACCTGCTCCCCGAACAAGTATCTTGATATCTGCCCCAGCTTCTCCCCCCTTTTGCAATATTTCTACTCCTGGAGCCCTCCCCTGCAAAGCAGCTGCAACAGAATGCCCCATCTGTTTACTCAGTTCTTTTGCAGGCACTGTCGCCACGGATGCTGTCAAACTAGATTTTTTTTGAGTTCCATAACCAACCACCACCACTTCATCTAATTGTTCCAAATCCTCTTTCAGAGTTATATTCACATTCTTTTCCCCTTCCAAATTAACAGCAAGAGTCTTATAACCGATAAAACTAATAATAAGAGTTGCATTCGCAGGAGCTTTAAGTAAAAACTTACCATCCATATCAGTAATAGTACCATTAGTAGTCCCCTTTTCCATCACATTAACTCCTACGATAGGTTCTCCCATAACATCCATCACAAGCCCTGAAATATCTTGTAATTTTTTCTCGTTCAACATGGACTGTTCTACTTCCTTCTTCCGAATAATGATATTTTTATCTTTTATCTCATAAGAAACATTTTGTCCTTCCAAGATTTGCTCAATAACTTCTTGCAGTTGCTCAGCGTCTATATCAACAATCTTTTTCGTATCTAAATCCCCAGCTATATACACAAATGAATATCCACTTTTTTCTTTTAGCTCAGTCATAGCTTTTTTCACCGATACTTTATTCATTTTCAATGGTATATTCTGTGAGAAGATATTCAAATTAAGGCAAAGCAAAGCCCCGACCAATAATATGGCCTTTCTCTTGTTTTTCATAAATTAGTAATTTATTAATTAAAAAATTAAATGAACTTAGCTTTTAAAGAGAAAAATCATTAACTTTGCATTCTCTAAAAGCGCACTCACAATCGTAAGTCGAAAAAGAGATTTCATCAAGGTGGGAAAATCCCTATATCTTCCCACCTTTTCTTTTTCATCCCTTTCGTACCCCTATTACAGTATTACAGCTCTAATTCTATTCATACTTTTAATTTTAAGGTTAAACAATTTTAATCCACTCCCTACTTAATATAAAGTTATATTGTGTCCTTCAATAATATAATGAATCTTACGGGTCGCAGATAATGCTTCCAAAACTTCCTGAATATTTTGCTCACGATGAACGAAATTTCCATAGAACCTGAAAGTATTCAAAGTATCACTAGCTATTTGTATTTTCACATTATAACTACGTTCTAACTCCTTCACAACATCCGGCAACAATTCCTCATCAAAAAATAAATATCCATTAGTCCATTGTAATGCATTGGAAACAGTAGAATACTCCACATGCATTCTGCCATTCTTTTTATTCAAGACCACCCTTTCATTGGGTAACAAAAAAGCTTCTTTTTCTTTTTTCAATAAATTATTCAATGCCACTTTTCCTTCGGACAAAGAAACAATGGCTTCTGCATCATCCGGATAATCCCGAAAATTAAATTTCGTTCCCAATACCTTTACCAGCAAACTATTCGTTTTCACAAGAAATGGAACTTCTTCATTTCGTTTAACTTCAAAATACCCTTCTCCTATCAATTCTATTTTTCTATTCCCTACTCCGAATCCTTGTGAATATGTTATACGCGATCCGGCATTCAACCACACTAATGTCCCATCCGGCAAGGTCAATTTTGTTCTGGAACCAAGAGGAGCCTCCACAATGATATCCGAAAATACCTCTTTTATACTTATTCCACCCCTCCAATAAGAAAAATAAGAAACTGAGAACAATACAACAATAACAGCTGCATAACGCCAAAATTTAGACAAACAGAAATTTTCACGTTCTCTTTTATCATTCAACCTCTGATTAGCAATTCTATTTTTAAATTGTTCAAATGCTTTGCTCTTATCATATTTAACATCCTCTTTCACACTTATGGCAGAAAACCAAATTTCTTGCCGCTGCATAAAATACTTTTCATTTTCCACAGACGCAGCTATCCACTCCTTCAGTTCATGCACAGCATTTCCATCCAACTCATTACTTAAATAGGATACTATTAATTCATCAATATGTTCTTTTTCTGCTTTCATCTTTGTTGTTTCTAAAGTGAAGACGATTTATTTTAAATACAGGGTAGTCCTAAAAGAACTTTTTTCTGTTTTAACACGAAAAAAATAAAATCAAAGCAATTAAATATTTGCTCAATTCAGTCTGAAGGAAAGATAATGCATTCTTTATATGATACTTAACCGTATTTATAGAAATACCTAATTCCTGAGAAATTTCTTCATATTTTTTCTCCTCAAATCTACTTTTTTCAAAAACACATCTACATTCAACCGGTAGTTTATCTATTGCCATACGGATTTCATGCTCCAATTCACGTTCTAATAATATTCCCAAAGGATAATTATCCGACTGCAAATACTTTTCTTCAGACATCTCTTCCGGTACTAAAACTGAAAATGAAATTTCCTTTTTTTCAGATCTAGATTTCAGATAGTCTATACAACGATTACGAACAGCCTTTATCAGATAACTTCTAATAGAAATAGTAATGTTTAAAGTTTCTCTGATCTCCCAAAGGTGAAATATTACATCTCCAACTATAGTTTCCGATAAAAAATTATCGTTCAAATATTGATTTGCTACATGACATAAAAGAACATAATGATAATCATAGATGTATTTATAAGCATCTTCGTTGCCATTTTTCAGTTGTTCTACAATCAGTTTCTCTGTGTTTTCCATTTTATTTCTTTTGAAAAAGGAATAAAGTTAACGGGAACAAATTTAGAAATTAATTCTGAGTAACTTTATAAAAGAGCAAAAAACAAATCCGTTAATCTTATTATCACACCTCAAATGGTTACAATAAAGACTAACGGATTTCCCTATTCTAGTTTTAAAACTATATCCAACACCTCAGATAAAACGAATCTGAATCATCACTCCATAAAGATTAAAATCGAAAAGAACCTTATCAGCATCCTTCTTTAGAAAACGCTTTTTCCCATCTTGCCTAATCTCCGAAACTCTGTTTCCCACAGATTTCAATACCATAGTCAGTGGTTCTGTAAATAATTGTGCATTCATATCCAAATGAGGAGTTATGTTATAGCCGTTTTCTAGCACATTCAAGCGATTTTTTTCTCGTTCTTTTGTTATAAGCAACTACCTCTCTAAATGTACCCACCCATATTTCATTTTCCATAGCCTTTACCTATTCCCACAATATTTCAGGATTTTGAAAAGCATTATATCCCTGCGATATTCCATGTATCATTGCCAACTCCCCATCTACCGGAGCTTACCAAGCTTTCCACCCATTTATCTAAAGACGCAGGAGTCGATTTCAACTTATCTCCCCCGATGTGATATTGTTCAGTACATGTACCTACCCCTGTTCCTATCAAATGTATAACTAATAGCACACACTCTGTCACCCTTATAAGGTGCCACATAAACATCTTGTGTGAACCCGTTATCCCTGATCTCAGCCCCTGTCTGTTTCACCAATTCTATTCGAGGCGATGATTCCGGCATAGAAACATGCTCTTCATATACTCCCGGACGGACAAGTATAGATATTGTTTTCTTGCTCCCACCAACTGCCGCATTCACTGCTTCCTGAACTGTAAAGAAATCCCCACTCCCATCTTTCGCCACCACATAATCATAACGTCGCACATATTTTGCCAAAGCCGGCACTTCTTCCATCAAAGCGTCCACAACCAACCCGGCAACTATACGTCCACCATATATATTCAAGTGAGTATTGTCAATTTTCCCTTCCGGACAAAATTCATATTGTCCTGCTGGAATCCACATAAACAATTTTCTTGAATTCTCGACTCCCATACCGGTAACCAAGTCATGGGTCAATTTATTCAAATCAATAAAAGGTACATTCATTTCTCCGGCCACCCGACGGGGAGATTCCAGATATTCCCCATGGGTATCAACCAATACCGGACCTTCTTTTTCATAACTACCCTTTATCTCCGTCACACCTTTAGGAAGGAAATTACGACGAACTATAGAATTGAACAGTACAGGATTTCCTCCCTTAGCACGTGTTTCATTCACAAAACGTCTTAAATTATCATCAAAGGTACTTCCGGGCTCTGTATGTAATGTGGCTCTAGGTTTCTCATCATTATGTCCGAATTGAATAAATACATAATCACCTTTATGAATTTTAGAAAGCACTATGTCCCAACGTCCTTCATTGATAAAACTGAGTGAACTTCGTCCATTCATAGCGTGATTATCCACCACAACCTCTTCCGTAAAATATCCGGGAAGCATTTGTCCCCAACCACGCTCTATATTACCATTCTTCAGACTTTTATTCGCCATGGTAGAATCACCAATCATAAAAATAGTAATGGGGTCTTTTCTCTCAGCAATAAAAGCCGATAACAGGAGTAAAGCACATAAAACAAGTAATACTTTTAATTTCATGTTTTTCATATACATTTTATAAGTTAAAAGATTTAGGCAAAAGTAAATAAGAACAAGAAAAGAAACCATAAAAAATGATACAAGAATATAGAAATTTGTTCAAAATCAATAGTTCAATTACTCTTTCAGTAAATAAGAACTAATAAAAGGCACTATAAAATATTTTGTGTAAATGGAAATACGGGATTCAGAAATGAGTCTCG
>OICE01000366.1_pt1 | contig 13688 bp, 10 predicted proteins | sample 1581171 | NCBI WGS metagenome assembly OICE01 (sample SAMEA3882545, study PRJEB24775) | human gut metagenome | biome: human-associated habitat; feature: intestine environment; material: feces | place: Netherlands | collected 2009/2010 | reverse complement strand
ATAATAAGACCTTACATCTTATTCTGTCTCATTTTCGGGAAAACATGCCAGTTTTTCATTCATAAAATCCAAGAGTATCGCTGTCACGATCCCCGCCGCCATGCAGAACAGATTCCGGGATGCCGCATCCGCCGATGTTGCAAAGCTGCCCCAGGGAACGGTCATCACCGTAGCCGCACCGACGATCCCGAGAATTCCATGAAACATCAACGCATACTGCCTCTCAAACAGCCGGTTTACCAGTTTTGCCAGACAGATGAAAGTCACCACGCACCCTGCTACTCCCGGAAACAGAACCTCCGGTCTCACATGACCGATCCCTTCCACAAAGGGCGTATACAGTCCCAAGGGCATCAATATCGTTGAAAAACTCATGCCCGGAGCGATCACCGACAGAGCAAAGGCAAAGCCGCAGAACAAAAAGCTGAAAAATCCCGGCTCCACGGTATTTTGGGAATTCTGCAGCCAGAATAACAGACTAAGCATTGCCACTAATGTCACGCAGGATAAGATCACATTTCCCATAGTCCTGCCCTGTTCTCCCGCTTCTCTCCACAACGAGGGAAGCATTCCCACGATCAGTCCCACAAACACGCAGACAGAAGGCTCCGGGTAAGTCTCTAATACATATGATAACAGATTCGCCACCCCTAAAAATCCTGCTGCCGATCCGATCATATAAGGGAACAATTCCGGCAGATGGGTCCGCCACTTATGTACCGGATCCGACAAAAGCTCCATGATCGGTCGATAGACTCCGAACACTACACTTAAAACGCCTCCGGATATCCCCGGGAGTACCGCTCCAAGACCGATCAGCGCCCCTTGTAATACTTTTCCCAAAAATCTAAGATCCATCGTCATTCTCCGCATCCTGTTGCTCTTAAAATCATATGCTTTTTCCATAAGAAAATAGGTCTAAAAATCAAAGATAATTATTGACATTTCGATTGGGGCAATGGTATACTCTAACCGTATTCTAAATGAAAGTCATTGATCTCACATATTTTTGTAAGACATTGCTACTTTTTCACGGATGCTTTACAAAAATATGTGATTTTTTTGTCATACGTTTTAGAATCATCAAAAGGATCAGGCAAAGCCTGAATTATTAAAGGAGGTACCAATAATGAATAACGGTACAGTTAAGTGGTTCAATGCTCAGAAGGGTTATGGTTTCATCACCAACGATGCTAACGGCGAGGAAGTATTCGTACACTTTTCCGCAATCAATGCTGATGGTTTCAAGTCTCTGGAAGAGGGCCAGAAGGTAACTTTCGATACCGAGTGCGATCCTCAGAACAGCAGCAAGATCCGTGCTACCAACGTTACTGTTGTAGCTTAATAGCAAGACAAACCAAAAGGATCAGTCCCTTAGGACTGATCCTTTTTTGTAACTATTCAGAGCCATGTAAATATCGTCAACTATTCGTCGAATGCTCGCATTCGTAAGAATAGTTTATGATATTTATAGTGCGAATGCGGTTCTGAATAGTGTCGCATAATATAAAATTTTCGGAGGAGAGACATGGGCAACGTAAGACGTATCTATGTAGAGAAAAAGGAACCTTATGCCGTCAAGGCAAAAGAGCTGCATGATGAACTGAAAAATTATCTGGGCATCGATGTGGCAAAGGTTCGTGAGTTTATCCGCTATGATGTGGAGAATATTTCGGATGAGGTGTTTGCAAGAGCCTGCAAGACTGTATTTTCCGAGCCTCCCGTAGATGATCTGTATGAAGAGACCATCGAGATTCCCGCGGATGCAAAAGTATTTTCCGTAGAGTTCCTTCCCGGACAGTTCGATCAGAGAGCGGATTCCGCAGTGCAGTGTGTGAAGTTCTTAAAAGAGGACGAGGAACCGGTGATCCGTACCGCTGTGACTTATATGATCGAAGGACAGGTGTCCGACGAAGAATTTTCCAAGATCAAATCTTACTGTATCAACCCTGTAGATTCCAGAGAGACCGGCATGGAGAAGCCGGATACTCTGATCACGGTGTATGATGATCCCGCTGATGTTGCTATTTTTGATGGTTTCAGAGATATGGACGAAAGCAGCCTGAAAGCGCTGTACGAATCTCTGGGACTTGCCATGACATTCAAAGATTTTAAACATATTCAGAATTATTTCCACGATGATGAGAAGAGAGATCCTTCCATGACGGAGATCCGTGTACTGGATACCTATTGGTCCGATCACTGCCGCCACACTACTTTTTCCACCGAGCTGACCGACGTGGAATTCGGTGAGGGTTATTATCGTTCTCCCTTAGAGACCACTTACCAAAGCTATCTGGATACCAGAGAAGAAATCTTTAAGGGCAGAGAGGACAAGTTCGTCTGCCTGATGGATCTGGCGCTGATGGCAATGCGGAAACTGAAAAAGGACGGCAAACTTGACGACATGGAAGAATCTGATGAGATCAATGCCTGCTCCGTAGTGGTTCCCGTGGAGATGGATTACGGCGACCACAGAGAGACCGAGGAGTGGCTGGTATTTTTCAAGAACGAGACCCACAATCATCCTACAGAGATCGAGCCTTTCGGTGGCGCTGCCACCTGTTTGGGCGGTGCTATCCGTGATCCTCTGTCCGGTCGTGGCTATGTATATCAGGCGATGCGTGTCACCGGTGCGGCAGATCCCACCGTTCCCGTATCCGAGACACTTCACGGCAAGCTGTCCCAGAAGAAACTGGTAAGAGGCGCAGCCAGCGGTTATTCCTCTTACGGTAACCAGATCGGTCTGGCTACCGGTCAGGTGGACGAGATCTACCACCCCGGCTATGTGGCAAAGCGCATGGAGATCGGCGCTGTTGTGGGTGCTACCCCTGCCTCCCACGTCCGCCGCGAGTGCCCCGCCCCCGGGGATGTCATCGTTCTGCTGGGCGGCCGCACCGGCCGCGACGGCATCGGCGGTGCCACCGGCTCCTCCAAGGCCCACAATCTGGGCAGCCTGGACCACTGCGGTGCCGAGGTGCAGAAGGGCAATGCGCCCATCGAGCGCAAGCTCCAGCGCCTGTTCCGCCGTGAGGATGCCTGCAAGATGATCAAGCGCTGCAACGACTTTGGTGCGGGCGGCGTTTCCGTTGCCATCGGCGAGCTGGCCGACGGCCTGTATATCGACCTGAACAAGGTCACCAAGAAGTATGACGGCCTGGACGGCACCGAGCTGGCCATCAGCGAAAGCCAGGAGCGCATGGCTGTGGCCCTTGCCCCCGAGGATGTGGACAAGTTCATCGCCATTGCCACCGAGGAGAACCTTGAGGCGACCCCCGTGGCAAAGGTTACCGAGGAAAAGCGCCTGAACATGGTGTGGAACGGCGTGTCCATCGTCAACATCAGCCGTGAGTTCCTGAATTCCAACGGTGCGGAGAAGCACCAGAACGTCCATGTGGAGCAGGGTACCGTCTGGCAGCCCCAGTGGGCCGGCATCACCTTCAGCCAGAAGATGAAGAACATGGTGGGCGACCTGAACATCTGCAGCAAAAAGGGCCTTTCTGAGCGGTTCGACAGCACCATTGGTGCCGCCACCGTCCTGATGCCCTTTGGCGGTGCTTACCAGCTGACCCCCCAGAACGCCATGGTGGCAAAGCTGCCCGTGGATGGCGAGACCAACACCTGCTCCGGCATGGCCTGGGGCTACAACCCCTACCTGATGAGCGCCAACCAGTATATCGGCGCACGGATGGCCGTGGTGGACAGTGTCACCAAACTGGTGGCCTCCGGCTTCCGCTATGAGGATGCCTACCTGACCTTCCAGGAGTACTTTGAGCGCCTGGGCACTAAGCCCGAGCGCTGGGGCAAGCCGCTGGCCGCCCTGCTGGGTGCTCTGGATGCCCAGATGGGTCTGGGCATTGCCTCCATTGGCGGCAAGGACAGCATGTCCGGCTCCTTCGAACAGCTGGATGTGCCCCCCACGCTGGTCTCCTTTGCCACTGCCATCGGCAAGGCCAGCAAGGTGGTCTCCACCGAGTTCAAGAAGCCTGAGAGCACTGTTGTCCTCATCCGGCCCATTCTGGACCCCGAGACCGGCTGCCCCAACTTCTTCTCCCTGAAGGCAAACTACAAGATCGTGGAGCAGATGATCGAAGAGGGCATGGTGGCATCTGCCTGCGCCGTGGGCTACGGCGGCATTGCCGAGGCCCTGTTCAAGATGGGCCTGGGCAACCGCATCGGCTTCAAGATGCGTGCTGATATGCCCACCCACCGGATGTTCGAGCCCATGTACGGCTCCATCGTGCTGGAAATGGTCTCTGATTCCCCCGCAGGCGAACTGCTGGGCGAGACCACCAAGGAGTATACCTTTGAAAGCTGCGGCGAGACGCTGGATATGGCAGAGCTGCAGGAGATCTGGGAGAGCAAGCTGGAGCCTGTGTACCCCTACCGCAAGGCAGGTCCCACCGTGGAAAAAATCAACGGCAAGCTGAACGCCCCTGCTGCCCCCAAGATCGGTGTGGCAAAGCCCAAGGTGATCATCCCCGTGTTCCCCGGCACCAACTGCGAGTACGACACCGCCAAGGCCTTTGCCCGCGCCGGTGCTGACCCTGAGATCCTGGTTATCCGAAACCTGACCCCGGCGGACGTTACTGCCAGCTGCGAGGCACTGGTCAAGGCCATTGGCGAGAGCCAGATCGTGATGCTGCCCGGCGGCTTCTCCGGCGGCGACGAGCCGGACGGCAGCGCTAAGTTCATCGCCTCCTTCTTCCGCAGCCCTGCGGTCACCGAGGCGGTCCGCGACCTGCTGCAGCACCGCGACGGCCTGATGCTGGGCATCTGCAACGGCTTCCAGGCCCTGATCAAGCTGGGTCTGGTGCCCTACGGCGATATCCGCCCCATCACGGCCTATGACCCGACCCTGACCTTCAACACCATTGGCCGCCACCAGAGCATGCTGGTGCGCACCCGCATTGCATCCACCGGCAGCCCCTGGCTGTCCCACTGCGATGCAGGCAGCGAGTACGAGATCGCCATCAGCCACGGCGAGGGCCGCTTTGTGGCACCCCAGAACGTGCTGGATCAGCTGGTTGCCAACGGTCAGGTGGCTACCCAGTATGTTGATCTGGAGGGCGAGCCCACCATGGATCAGCGCTACAACCCCAACGGCTCTCTGCTGGCCATTGAGGGCATCACCAGCCCGGACGGCCGCGTGTTCGGCAAGATGGGCCACTCGGAGCGCAGCGGCGAGTACCTGTACAAGAACGTCACCGGCGATAAATATCAGCCGATCTTTGAGGGCGGCGTAGACTATTTCAAGGTTTGATGGTAGAATAGAGAAAAACTCCTTCCGTCATCGCTGACGCGATGCCACCTCCCTCTCCGAGGGAGGCTGAAAGGCCCCCTCTTCGAGGGGGCTGTCGCCGGAAGGCGGCTGGGGGAGTTACTTTCAGGAGGAAACAACCAATGTCACAGCATGATCGTTATATCAGCCCCTTCTCTACCCGTTATTCTTCCGATGAGATGCAGTACATCTTCTCGGATGACAACAAGTTCCGCACCTGGCGCCGCCTGTGGGTGGCGCTGGCCCGGGCCGAGATGGAACAGGGCCTGACCAATATCACCCCCGAAATGGTGGCCGAGCTGGAAGCCCATGTGGACGACATCAACTACGAGGTCGCCATTGCGCGCGAGAAGCTGGTGCGCCATGATGTGATGAGCCACGTTTACGCCTACGGCCAGCAGTGCCCCAAGGCAGCAGGTATCATCCATCTGGGTGCCACCAGCTGCTATGTGGGCGATAACACCGATATCATCGTGATGCGGCAGGGCCTGGAACTCATCCGCAAAAAGCTGATCGGTGTGCTGGCAAAGCTCTCCCGCTTTGCTGAGGAGTACAAGGACATGCCCTGCATGGCCTATACCCACTGCCAGCCTGCACAGCCCACCACCGTGGGCAAGCGTGCCACCCTGTGGGCCAACGAGCTGGTGATGGATCTTGCCGAGATCGACCACCGCCTTGCCACCCTGCAGCTGCGCGGTGTCAAGGGCACCACCGGCACCCAGGCTTCCTTTATGGAGCTGTTCAAGGGCGATGCAGACAAGATCCGCGCTGTGGATGCTTCCATTGCCAAGGAGATGGGCTTTGCCCCGGATGCTGTGATCCCCGTGTCCGGCCAGACCTACAGCCGTAAGGTGGATGCCTTTATCCTGAACGCTCTGGCAGGCATTGCCCAGAGCTGCATGAAGTTTGCCACCGACCTGCGCCTGCTGGCTAACTTCAAGGAGATGGAAGAACCCTTTGAGAAGAACCAGATCGGTTCCTCCGCTATGCCTTACAAGCGCAACCCCATGCGGTGTGAGCGCATCTGTGCCCTGAGCCGCTACCTGATGGTGGATGTGCTGAACCCCAGCTTCACCACCGGCACCCAGTGGTTTGAGCGCACTCTGGACGACAGCGCCAACAAGCGTGTTGCCATGGCCGAGGGTTTCCTGGCTGCCGATGCCATCCTGAACATCATGCTCAATGTCACCGACGGCATCGTGGTCTATCCCAAGGTAGTGCGCAGCCGCCTGATGGCAGAGCTGCCCTTCATGGCCAGCGAGAACATTATGATGCAGGCTGTGGAAAAGGGCGGCAATCGTCAGGAGCTCCACGAGCGCCTGCGCCAGCACGCCATTGCCGCTGGCAAGCAGGTCAAGGAAGAGGGCCTGCCCAACGATATGGTGGACCGCGTTGCCGCTGACCCCGCCTTTGGCCTGACCAAGGAGGAGATCGTGGCCGGTCTGGTGCCCGAAAACTTTGTGGGCCGTGCACCCCAGCAGGTGGAGGAGTTCATTGCAAATGTGCTCCAGCCCATCTTTGATGCCAACCCCGATGCTGTGGAACAGCACGCTTCTCTGAGCGTTTAAGGGTGTGGTCCGGTAGCTTTCTCCTCGGACACGGCTCGGGCCATTCCGTCGCCCGCCCTACTGCCTGCGGCAGCAGGGTCCCACCCCAGCGGACGGTCCTCAGAGAAACTCCCGGTCCACTGAACTGCAAAATCTATCGCTGCGCTCCGCCTTTGGGCAGGGCGCAGCTTTGCTATAACCGGAAAAGGAGAACCTATGCGACTAGACAAATATCTGGCCGAGACGGCGCAATGCACCCGGAGCGAGGCAAAGACCCTGCTGAGCAGGGGACGGGTGACGGTGAACGGCGCGGTGTGCAAAAAGGGGGACACCCAGCTCAGGGAAGGGGACAGCGTGGCGGTGGACGGTGCGCCGCTTGCTTACCAGCAGTTCGTCTACCTGATGCTCAACAAGCCTGAGGGCGTGGTGAGCGCTTCCAACGACAAGCGGGATACCACCGTGGTGGATCTGATCGGGGATGCCTACCCCCGGCGGGAGCTGTTCCCGGCCGGCCGGCTGGACAAGACCAGCACCGGCTTTGTTCTGCTGACGGATGACGGCGGCTTCGCCCACGAGATCCTTGCCCCGAAGCGCCATGTCTCCAAGACCTATACGGTGGTCATTGACACACCGCTGACCGAGGAGATGCGCAAGGGCTTTGCTGAGGGTGTGACGCTGGCAGATGGCACCGCCCTCTCCCCGGCAGAGGTGGAAGCCCTGACCCCGGACCGCCTGACCGTGAAAGTCAGGCTCAGGCAGGGGGTGTACCACCAGATCAAGCGGATGTTCGGTGTGTACGGCGCGGGCGTGAACGCCCTGCACCGGGATGCCATCGGCGGACTTGCGCTGGACCCGGCCCTTGCACCGGGGCAGTGGCGGGAGCTTTCCGCGGAGGAAGTGACAGCAATTACCACCGGAGCCTGACTGCTTTTCACCTGATTTTCAAAAAAACATCACATTTTGCCGGTAAAATATTCACAAGAACCACGCAAAACAGTGCTTTTTGGGCCTGAAAATACCCCCGAAAGATAATTTCACCAAGAAAGTCAAAAATATTTTGGTGAAATATGTTGCAAAAGTAAATTCTTTTGTGTAAAATAGATAATGTAAAGCGGCGAAATTGTTAAAAACGACAATCTCGCCCCTGCGGCTTGCACAAAAGAGGAAAAGGGGTATCCATTTATGGCCAATAGAGTATTCCAGAGCGTGATCTACCAGATGAAAGACGCCATCGATCGTGTGGTCGGTGTGGTGGATGAGACCGGCGCTGTGATCTCCTGCTCGGAGCTGAACCTGATCGGAGAGGTGCGCGAGGGCTTTATGGCAGAGCGTCTGACGGCCGGTGACCGCTTTGTGCGGGATGGCTACACCTATCAGCAGTTCTCCAGCGCAAAGCATAACGACTATGCCGTGTTTGTGGAAGGCGCGGACGAGACTGCGGGCCAGTTTGCGGCCCTGCTCTCCATCAGCCTGCAGAGCATCAAGCAGTACCACGATGAAAAGTTCGACAAAGCCAACTTCATCAAGAACGTGGTGCTGGACAACATCCTGCCCGGCGATATCTACGCCAAGGCCCGTGAGCTGCACTTTGCCACCGATGTTTCCCGTGTGGTGTTCATTGTGCGCGTGACCTCCGGCGGCGACATCTCCGCCTACGATGTGGTCAGCAGCCTGTTCCCGGACAAGCAGAAGGACTTTGTGTTCAATATCAGCGAGACCGACACCGTGCTGGTCAAGGAGATCCGCAAGGGCATCGACCGCACCGATATGGAGAAGCTGGCTGCCAGCATCGTGGACACCCTGTCCGGCGAGCATTACATCAAGGCTGTGGTCGGCATCGGCACCCCCATCTCAAATGTGAAGGATCTGGCTACCTCCTTCAAGGAAGCTCAGATCGCCATGGAGGTCAGCAAGGTGTTCGACACCGAGAAGCAGATCATCCGCTACGACAACCTTGGTATCGCCCGCCTGATCTACCAGCTGCCCACCACTGTCTGCGAGATGTTCCTGCGCGAGGTGTTCAAGCAGGGCAGCATCGAGAGCCTGGATCAGGAGACCCTGTTCACCATCCAGCGCTTCTTCGAGAACAACCTGAATGTGTCTGAGACCAGCCGCGGCCTGTTTGTCCACCGCAACACGCTGGTGTATCGTCTGGAAAAGATCAAAAAACTGACCGGTCTGGATCTGCGTGAGTTCGACGATGCCATCGTCTTTAAGGTGGCGTTGATGGTCAAGAAGTACCTGTCCAACAACCCGGCCAAATATTAAGCAAACGCTTGCGGCGCAAAGCCGTCGGCGAAGAACCGGCCGCTCGAAACCGATGCTGGCCGGTTCTTTTTGGTTTGGAGAAAATTATTGGGAGCGAAAAACGCATGATAGATTTTGAACACGTTTCAAAGCAGTACAAGCACAACGCAAAGCCTGCCCTGGAGGATGTCAACTTCCATGTGGATGACGGCGAGTTTGTTTTTCTGCTGGGTCACTCGGGCGCGGGCAAATCCACCCTGCTCAAGCTGATCCTGCGCGAGGAGACCCCCACCGAGGGCCGCGTGCTGGTGAACGGGCAGGATGTTGCCCGCCTGCGCCGCCGCAAGATCCCCTACCTGCGCCGTCAGATGGGCATCATCTTTCAGGATTTCCGGCTCATCCCCACCATGACCGTTTACGAGAACATTGCCTTTGCCATGCATGTTACCAACATCGGGCACAAGCAGATCAAGGAGCGCGTGAATTACATGCTGGAGCTTGTTCACCTGGAGGACAAGGCAAAGGTCTACCCCGACCTGCTCTCCGGCGGTGAGCAGCAGCGTGTGGCTGTGGCCCGCGCCCTGGCCCACGCCCCCAAGCTGGTGATTGCGGACGAGCCCACCGGCAACATCGACCCCGAACTGAGCCTTGAGATGATGGAGCTGCTGGAGCGTGTCAGCGAGATGGGCATCACTGTGCTGGTGGTCACCCATGAGCACGAGCTGGTCCGTCACTTTGACCGCCGCGTGGTCACCTTGTCCGGCGGACACATCATCTCGGATGTGCCCACGGGCTCCATGATCCCCCACCCGCCCGTAGACCCGAAGGAACTGGAAATGGAGGTGTCGCTGGTATGATGAAGCCTTCTACGTTCGGTTTCCTTGTGGTGCGCGGCGTGCGCAACCTGGGCAAGCACTGGGCCATGACCATTGCCTGCATCGCCTCCCTGAGCGTCTGTATGACCCTGAACACCTTTGCCACGCTGGCGGAAGTCAATGTGGACAGCATGGTGAACTATCTGGGCCAGCAGAACGAAATGGTGGTCTATGTGGACCCCGAAGCCGACGATGCCACCATCCAGTCGGTAGGGGAGCGCATCACTGCCACCCCGGGCGTGAGCCGGGTGCAGTACATGTCCAAGGAGGACGTGCTCAACCAGTACCGTGGGTACATGGCGGATTACGCCGTTCTGCTGGACGAATTTGAGAATGATAACCCCTTCAAGGCCAACTACCGTGTCTCTCTGGCAGACCTGAGCCAGATGCAGGCCATGAGCCAGAACTTCCAGAGCATTCCGGGCGTGTACAGCGTTACCGCCCCCATTGAGATGACCCAGACCTTTGTGGAGGTCCAGCAGGCCGTGACCAAGGTGGGCCAGATCGTGATCCTGGTGCTGATGGCGGTCAGCATCATCACGGTGGGCAGCACCATCCGCCTGAGCGTTTTTGCCCGCCGCCGTGAGATCGAGATCATGAAGTATGTGGGCGCGACCAACCACCTTGTCACCCTGCCCTTTTTTGTGGAGGGCCTGACCATGGGCCTGATCTCTGGTGCCATCACCTCGGTAGCCGGTATCTTCGGCTATGCCTACATCGTGCAGGCCTCCAGCACGCTGGGCGGGTTGTGGCAGCTGCTCATGGGCACCGCCATGGTGCCTGTGGATGCCGTCTGGCCCACCATCCTGACGTACAGTCTGGCCGGTGGTGCGCTGGTGGGTGCGCTGGGCAGCATGTTCTCCATCCGCAAGCATCTGAATGTGTAAGCGAAAGGAGCCTTCTCTGTGAAACAAGCAAAACACTCTGCGGGCTTCCGCCTGCACCTTATGTATACCCCCACCCACGCAAAACCCGCCCCCGGGCACAGCCGGGCCATGCGTGCCGCCAGCCTGTTTCTGGCAGCGGCCTGCCTGCTGCTGAGCGTTTCGGTCTACCCGGCCACGGCGGCTACCAGCATGTCCAGCCTGCAGAACAAGCTGGATAAGCTCTCCCAGTCCATTGTACAGCACAAAAAGGAACTGTCCAATGCAAAAAAGAAGGAGCAGGCCGCCAAGGCGCTGGAATCGGAGCTGAAGGAAAAGGTCACGGTGGTCCAGAGCCAGATCAGCGTGCTGAAGGGCCAGATCGCCGAGGTGCAAAACAGCATCGGCCTGAAGGAACAGGAGATCGCCGCCAAGGAACAGCAGATCACCGAAAAAGAAGCGGAGATCGCCGACCAGTGGGGGGATTTCAAGCAGCACATGGCCGCCATGCAGGAGCTGCGGGACGGCGGCAGCGTTGCCATGCTGTCCGCGGTGAACGACCTGTATGAACTGCTGACCTTCAACGAGGTCATGCAGGACATCTCCATCAAGGACACCGAGATCCTGGACAACATGAAGAACGCCAAGGAAGCGCTGGAAAGCGATAAGCTGACGCTGGAATCCCAGCGCAGCGAGCTGCAAAGCAAAAAGGCAGATCTGGATGCCCAGAACAGCCAGATGCGTGCCAAGCAGAACGAGCTCAACTCCAGCGTGGCCGCCGCCCAGATGAGCGCTGCCGAGGCGCAGCAGGCCCAGAAGGACGCGCAGGCCGCAATTGAATCGGACGAGATGAACTATGAGGCGGTCAAGAAGCAGATCCAGAAGATGATCGCTGCGGCCGCTGCCTCCAAGCCCACCCTGAGCTTTACCGGCTTCATCTGCCCGCTCAAGAGCTATAGCCGTATTTCCAGTGAGTACGGCTGGCGCAAGAACCCCGTTACGGGGGTCAACAAGCTCCACGCCGGTACCGACTTTGCCGCCCCGGGCGGCACGCCCATCTATGCAGCCGCCAGCGGTTATGTGCAGGTGGCGGGCTGGTCCAGCGGCGGCTACGGCAACTATGTCATCATCTACCACGGCAAAATGTCCGATGGCAACCAGTACAGCACCCTGTACGGCCACATGCGGTCGGTCGCTACCTCGGCGGGCAAGTATGTCCAGCAGGGCGAGGTCATCGGTTATGTGGGCAGCACGGGCAACTCTACCGGCAACCACCTCCATCTGGAGGTCTGGAAGGGCGGCTCCAAGGCCAATGCCGTCAACCCCCGTGGTTATATCCCCATGAAATAATCTGCATTGTATCAAAGGAGGCCGTCAGGGCTTATGAAGGAAGAAAAACGCAAGCGCATCCTGCGCGTGGGCTGTCTGATCCTGGCAGGGATCTTTGCACTTTCCATGCTGGGCAGCGTGGTTATGATGCTGCTGGTCTGACAGAGGAGGGAAGAAGATGAACCGTAAGATATCGGTCGGCATGGCGGTCAGCATCGTCATCCTGGCCATGACCGTTACCTTTTCCATCACCATGCTGGTGGCGATGCGCCTGTTTGACAGCACCGTTTCCAGCGTGAAGGAAAAGGAGAGCATGTACAACAAGATCGCTGAGGTGGACCGCTATGTCCGCAGCAACGATTACTATCCCATCGATGAGACCACCCTCTACGACCGCCTGACGGCTGGCTACCTGCTGGGCACCGGCGATAAGTACGCCCGCTATTTCAGCGCCACCGCCTATACGGAGCTGATGAACACCCAGAACGGTACCCTGATCGGCATTGGCGTGGAGCTGGCTGTGGATCAGTCCGGCTATGCCAAGGTCATCAAGGTCTACGATGAATCCCCCGCCAAGGAGGCAGGTATTCAGGTCGGCAACTACATCACCGCCGTGGACGGCACCGATGTCAAGAGCATGAGCAGCGTGGATGTCATCCAGACCCGCCTGCGCGGCGAGAGCGGCACCACCGTCAATGTGACCTGGCTGGACAGCGAGGCCGCCGAGCACACCGCTGACCTGACCCACTCCGGCTACAGCTCCACCACCGTGGATTACCAGATGGTGCAGGGCAATGTGGGCTACATCCGGATCCGCCAGTTTGATTCCACCACCCCCAGCGAGCTGGATTACGCCATCCGCAGCCTGAGCGCCAACGGCGCGGGCAGCCTGGTGTTTGACCTGCGCGACAACGGCGGCGGCCTGCTGGACGATGCCATCCAGTGCATCGACCTGATCGCCCCGGAGGGCACGTTGGCCTTTGCTGAGGATAAGAATGGCACCCGGACTCTGCTGGGCACCAGCACCAGCGAATCCCAGATCGACCTGCCCGTGGTCTGCCTGGTCAACGGCAGTACCGCCAGCGCTGCGGAGCTCTTTGCCAGCAGCCTGCGCACCCTGAATGGTGCCCGTCTGGTGGGCACCACCACCATGGGCAAGGGCACCATCCAGAGCAGCCCGCAGCGCCTGTCGGACGGCAGTGCCGTGGTCATCACGGTGGCAAAGCTGGTCTGCGGCGATGGCAGCTGCTTTGACGGCACCGGCCTGACCGTGGATGTGGAGCGGCCCCTGACTGCGGACGAACAGACCGCATACTATGATTACACTGTGGAGAACGATCCCCAGATCCAGCGTGCCGTGAGCACTGCCCAGCAGATGAGCGGCACCACCACCGTGAGCGGTGTCAACGAAGCGGCTTCCAGTGAAGCTGCCGACAGCGCCGCCGCCGAGAGCGTGGCGGAAGGGGACGCTGAGGCTGCATCTGCCGAAAGCACTCCGGCAGAGACTGCGTCCGCCGAAAGTGAAGCAGCAGGGGAGAGCACTGCA
>OICE01000355.1_pt1 | contig 13912 bp, 10 predicted proteins | sample 1581171 | NCBI WGS metagenome assembly OICE01 (sample SAMEA3882545, study PRJEB24775) | human gut metagenome | biome: human-associated habitat; feature: intestine environment; material: feces | place: Netherlands | collected 2009/2010 | reverse complement strand
GCAGGCTCATGGTGGCACCGCCGCCCAGAGCGTGCTTCATAACAAAGTTGAAGCCGTTCAGGCTGGGCACGTCGTAGCGGGTGATCTCGCCCTTGACCATGTCGCCAAAGTAGGCTTTGAGTTTTTCGGGGGTCACCTCGCGCTCAATGATCTTATAGTATTCCGGTTTGCGTGCATACACACAGACATTGCTGGTATCGCCCTTGTCGCCGGAGCGGCCGTGAGCAATATCGTTCAGATAGATCTCTGCCATCTTACTTCACCTCCAGAATGTGACTTTCGACCTGTACGGCATCGCGGGGCACGGTGGTGGGCCACAGTGCCATCACTTCCTGCACGCGGGCACGGCCGCCGAAGAAGGAGGCACCCGGAGGGCCGTTCAGCTGCAGGGGGCTGATCTCGGGAATGATCTTGGCGCACTCGCTCTTGTCCTCGCTGAACACAGCAATGCGCAGCACGCACTCGTTCAGGTTCTTCAGTGCCTCTTCGCTCATATCGGCCACGCCTAGATGCAGGCTGTTCAGGCCGATGTAGCTGATGTGGATGTCGTCGGCCTTCATGCCGCGGCGCTGCATCTTCTTCATGATGACCTCGGCGCAGTACTGAGCCTTTTCGTAGGCATCAGGCCATGCAAAGCTCAGCATGGAAACAGTCTTCCAGCCCTTGTGGTAACCCACGCAGAGCTTGAGCGTGTCGGGGCGGGGCTTGCCCTTGACACCGCCGATGCGGACACGGTTGTCACCCACCTGGGTGATGGTAGCATGGCTGATATCCACGTTGACATCCGGGGTCAGGTAGTTGGCGGGATCGTGGACCTCGTACAGGAACTGCTCCTTGCAGCTCTGTTCGCAGATGATGCCGCCGCAGTCGGGAGCCTTGGTGATCTCAAAGGTATCATCGGTCAGCTCTGCGATGGGGAAGCCCAGCTCGTCCATGCGGGGGACATTGCGCCAGTCGTACATATAGTTGCCGCCGGCACCCTGACCGCCGCACTCCAGCAGATGGCCTGCCATGATGCCGCGGGCCAGATTGTCCCAATCGTCAGCAGCCCAGCCAAACTCGTACTTCAGCGGAGCCAGGAACAGGGCGCTGTCAGCCGCACGGCCGGTGATGACCACATCGGCACCCTCTGCCAGGCATCCCTCAATGCCCTCATGGCCGATGTAGACATTGCAGTTGTAGATCTTGTCCAGAATATCGTTGAAATTGCCGTCGTAGTCGAAGTTGGGGAAGGTCCAGCCATCCTTCAGCAGCTGCGGGATCTTATCCTTGATGTTATCGCCGGTCACATAACCGATCTTATAACCGCTCATGCTGTTGCCTTCTGCCCACTGGCGGATGCCGTCCACGCAGCCATTGATGTTCATGCCGCCTGCGTTGGTGCAGATCTTGATGTGCTTGTCCCAGGCTTCCTTGCCGGCCTCCTTCAGGATGCGGGTGGTGAAGTCGGGCGCAAAGCCCTTGGTGGGGTCCTTGAGCTGCTGCTTTGCCATGATGGAAAGGGTCAGCTCTGCCAGATAATCACAGCCCATATACTGGATATCGGCATTGCGGATCATGTGGATGGCCGCGTCCGGGCTGTCGCCCCAGAAGCCCTGGCCACCGCCGATTGCAACTTTCTTCATTCGATAGCCTCCTTATAAATGGAAAGGTGATATCAGCGTCAAACATCAGTATGACGTTTGACTCAATCGTCGTACTGAGTGTAGTACAACGTTTTACTAATGTCAAGAAAAAAACGAAGTTTGGAGGAAAAGAAATGCAACTTTGTTGAAACAGCTAAAAAGGAAAAAGAAAAATATACAGAGTGCACAAAAACGGCTGGTTTGAGATTGGAGAGGCTTTTTTTGGCTTGTCAAGATACGGGGAAACGGGTACAATAAACCTGATATGAGAAAAAGGTGGGGAAGAGCATGGTTACGATCAAGCAGATCGCGCAGGAGGTCGGGATCTCGTCCAGTACGGTCAGCATTGTTTTGGGCGGCAAGGCGGCAGAGCGGAAGATCAGCACGGCCACGCAGGAAAAAATTTTTGCGGCGGCGGCACGGCTTGGCTATCAGCCCAATATGGCTGCCCGGAGTCTGCGGGGCGGCAGCGGTGCCAATGAGCTGGTGGTGGCCATGTTCTGGGCACAGGATTTCCGGGCCAGCATGATGCTCCGCTTCTGGGATGGTCTGCGGGCCGAGATCGAAAAAACGGCACGTCCGGTGCGGCTGGTCATCTATCCGTATGTCAACGACCACCTGAAGGAAAGCGAGGCACTGACCAGTGGCGCAAACTGCCATGCGGCCATCATCTGCAATGCGTCCTATGCGGATCTGCAGTTTTTGGAGGACACGCAGCTGCCGATCCCGGTGGTGCTGTACAACCGTGTTTGCAATGGGTATTGCAGCGTCAATGTGGATGATCTGAAGATGGGTGCTCTGGCGGCGCGGGCTTTTGCCGATCAGGGATGCAGGACGGCGGCAGTTCTGACGATCAGCCCGGTCTTTGAGGGGATGGAAAACCGGATGCAGGGGTTCCGGCTGGAAGGGGAGCAACACGGGTTGACGATCCTGGCCAACCGGTATTGTGATAACAGCATACGAGGCGGTTACGAGGCGGTTTCGCATCGGCTGCGGCATGAGTGGAAGCAGCAGCTGCCGGACGCAGTGTTCTGCGGTTCCTCGGCCATTGCGCATGGTGCGTTGCGGGCTTTTTGTGAGGCTGGATATATCGGCGAAAAGCTGCCCCGGCTGATCGCTGTAGGCAACGGCCCGGAGGAATCCGATGCGTTTTCAATCCCGAGCCTGAGCGTGGTCTATCTGCCCATGGAGGATATGGCGCGGGAGTGCATCCAGCTGGTGCTGGGGCAGCTGGATGGTCGGATTGCCACGCCGGAAAGCCGGCTGCTGCCGATCGAGTATGTTCCCAGGGAGAGCTGCGGGCCGCTGACAGAATACGCCGCACAATAAAAAAGCCCCGCACCGGCACGCAAAACGTGCGCAGTGCGGGGAAGAAGGAGCAGTCAGCCCTCGGCGCTGATACAGTACATGGAAAAGGTGCTGGAAAATAACAGGGTGTCGGTCTCGTCTGTGATCTCCACAGCCACCACACAGATGTGCCGGCGGCGGCTGACCGTCCGGCCGCGGGCTGTCAGGTGACCGGCTTTGACGTTGTGGATGAAATTGACCGAAGCATTCTGGGTGACATACTGCCGCCCGTCAGAACGGGCAGTCAGCCCGGCACAGCAGTCGGCCATGGTGAAAAATGCGCCGCCGTGCACATAACCGTAGATGTTGGTGGTGTCCCGCCGGATGTCCAGCGACATGACGGCGCTGTCCGACGTTACCGATACAATCTCGATGTGATTGTACTGCATGAATGGATTTTCAAGCATTTGTGCAATGTTCTGTTCCTGCATAAGGAGCCTCTTCTTTTTGATTGTGGTACAACGTTGTACGGAATGACTTGGACGGTTTTTATTATAATCGTATTTTCCGCAGGATGCAAGCAGCAGGAGGTGTGAAAATAAATGGAACGGCCATCATTACGCAGGCAGCTTGTAATGATCTTTCTGGGAATCGCCATTCCCATTGGGATTCTGCTGGGGCTGCTGCTCTTTTTTTCAGGGCTTTATAGCCGCAACCGGCTGGCAGCTGCGGCATCCGGCGGCCTTGATATGTTTACCACAAATTTTGAGAATCAGCTGGATTCGGTGGAAAACTACCTGCTCAATCTGTCATTGAACGATGCGACCTTTCGCAGCCTAAGCGAACAGACCGACCGCACCCGCGCCTACCTGGATGCCTATGAGATCGCACAGGGGTTCCCGGCGGTATTGGCTGCCAATGATACCCTGATGGGTGTGGTACTGCGCAGCGGTTCGGGCAACCTGTATGTGGGGCGCTACGGTGCAGCTGCCCAGCAGCTCAAGCAGAAACTGAATCTGGAAGCGTATCTCGGCCAGCCGGGCCAGACCAATAAAATGATGACAAAGGGATGGTATCTGCGCACCATCGGCCAGCGGCTATACCTGCTGCGCAGTGTTTTCTACCAGAAAGCCAGCCTGACCGCAGCGGTGGATCTGCGGCTGGTGTTTGAAGAACTGGTGGAGGACTATGGGCTGGACGGCCGGGTCATTGTGATGAACGACAGCGGCAATGTGTTGGTAGGGGATGCCAACCTTCTGCCCACAAAGATGGAATGGAACAGTGAGGGGTATTGCCTGACAAAGGTGGGCAGGGACAGCCGACTGGTGGTGCGCAAACAGGTCAAAACGCTGACGGTATTGTATCTGGTTCCCTACCAGCATTTCGGGGTGGACTTTGCGCCGTATCAGATCTTGCTGGTGATGGGCGCTATTTTTGTTCTGCTGGCGATCCCGTTTCTCCTGTTTTATATGAAGCAGGAGATCTTTGCCCCTATGACGGCGTTGGTGAGCACCATGGACAGGATCGGCCGCGGTGAACTTTCGGTGCGCTCCAGTGTGGATTATCGCAACGCTGAGTTTACGCAGGTGAACGAGACCTTCAACCGGATGATCGACCAGATCACCCAGCTGAAGATCGACGGTTACGAAAAGGAGCTGGAAGCCCGCCGCAACGAGATGACTGCCCTTAAGCTGCAGATCCGGCCCCACTTTGTGCTCAACTGCCTGAAAAGTGTCTATGCCATGGTGCAGACCGGCAGCCGCGAGGATGCCCAGCAGCTGATCCTGCTGCTGAGCCGGTATCTGCGCTATATCCTCTCCTTTACAGCGACCACAACGCCTCTGCACACCGAGATCGAGCAGTGCTGCAACTACGCGGAACTTTCCAGCGTGGGGCAGAACGATCCCGTGGAGGTGGTATGCGAGATCGACCCGGAACTCAGTGAATTGCCCTTGCCGCCGGTCTCACTGCTGACGCTGGTGGAGAACAGCGTCAAGCACGGCAAGATGATCGGCAAAACACTGAAGATCACGATCACTGCAAAGCTCCTCGAAACGGAAGAGGGCTGCATGGCGGATCTTTCGGTGGCGGACAATGGCACAGGCTTTACGGCAGGGGATCTGAAGCAGCTGAACAGTGCAGCCCCGCAGGAGGAGAATGGACAGCACGTCGGGCTGTTCAATGTGGTACGGCGGCTGCAGCTGCTCTATGGGGAGCAGGCAGCCATCGCCTTTACCAATAACCGCCGGGGCGGCGGTGCCAGGGTGGAGCTGTTCCTGCCTATAGATCCGGTCTTACAGAAGAAAGAAGGAGAAACAGTATGAAACTGCTGATCGTAGACGATCAAAGCACCGTGGTGCAGGGGCTTTTGCACTGCACCAACTGGGCAGCAATGGGATTTACTGTGGTGGATACGGCTCTGAACGCTGTGGATGCCAAGGCCAGCCTGCTGCGGCAGGAGGCCGAGGTCATGCTCTGCGATATTGAAATGCCCATGGAAAGCGGGCTGGATCTGTTGGACTGGCTCCGGCAGCGAGGAATGACCACCCGCTGCATCTTCCTGACAGCTCATGCTGAGTTCAAATATGCGCAGGAGGCACTGCGGCTGGGCGGTTTTGACTATATCATGCAGCCTGCCCCTTATGAACAGGTGGCGGATGCAGTGAGCCGTGCGCTGGATAATGTAAAGGAGGAATGGGCGGCGCTGGAACTGCAGAGCAGGGGCGCTGTTTTTGACGACCAGAAAAAGGAGATCGTGGAGACTATGCTGCGGGGCTTCCTGTTGGGCAACGCACCGGGAAGCAGCCTGACCGCGTTTGAAGAACTGAGCCTTGTGCCCCGGCGGGAGCGGGAATGCTGGGTTGCCCTGATGCAGCCGCTGCGCTGGAAGCAAGGCGAGGAGCCGTGGGAGCTGAGCCTGCTGAGCACGGCAGTGGGGAATATGAGCAGCGAGGTGTTCACGCCGCTGCAGGTGCTCAGTGTAACGGTGGCGATCCCTGCGGAGCAGTGTCTCGTTCTGGTGCTGCAAAGCCGGGTGGGGGAGCCGCTGGAGGCAGACTATATCACCCGGCAGCTGAATTATCTGCAAAGTGCGTGTGCGCAGTATATCCACTGTGAAGCGGCCTTTTATCCGGAGGGGCCGCAGCCCTTTGAACAGGCACCGGAGATCTACCAGAAGCTGCTGCAGCAACGGAGCGAGAACGTGGCCCTGAAAAGCGGTGTTCTGCTGGGCCGCCCAGCGGAAAAAGCGCCGGAAGTGTTCCGTATCCCGCAGATCGGTGCATGGCAGAAGCTGCTGCAGGCGGGATGTGCGCAGGCAATGGAGCAGGAAGCCTGCCAGCTGCTGGATAAGCTGACGGCCAACAATCAGCTGAACAGCCAGACCTTGCGGTATTTTTATCAGGATTTTATGCAGATGCTCTTCTCCTTGCCGGAAAAGAAACGGCAGGACGATATGTTCCGGGAGCCGGAAGCGTTGGAACTTTACCGCAACGGCATGAAGACCGTGCCGGATATGAAGGCGTTGGTCCATTATGTGGCCTCGGTCTGGGATAGCGAAACGGAAGAAAATAGTCAGAGTACCGTGGAGATCATTATGGCTTACATTGCCGAGCATCTGGAAAATGAGCTGCGCCGGGAAGAACTGGCCGAGGCTGTCCACCTGAATCCGGATTACATGGCCCGGCTTTTTAAGAAAGAGACCGGCATGAACCTGAAGGATTATATCATTCAGCAGAAAATGCAGGAGGCACAGAGCCTGCTCTGCACCACCAATCTGCCCATCAGCCTGATCGCGGCAAAGGTCGGGTATACGAATTTCGGGCATTTCTCCACTTCTTATAAGAAGTTCTATCACAAGACCCCACAGGAGGAGCGCAGCGCAACATTATGAGAGAAACAAGGATGGCTCGCAGGACATTTTTACAGCTGACCGGTGCTGCAGCCGGAGCAGCTCTGCTTGCTGGCTGCGGGGAGCGGGCGGAATCGGCGGCAGAAAGTGGAACAGAGCCCATGGTTACAGTGCTGATGCCGGGCCAATCGGATGAAACTGCCTGTGTCCGCATTTCGGCGGCGCTGAGCGAAGTCACAAAGCAGAAGCTGGGCTTCAGCGTTTCCATCGAGCAGGTGGCACCCACCAATTACTCGGCAGAGCTGTGGAAACGGATGGTCTGCCAGACCATGTCGGATCTGTTTTTCCTCACAGAGAATCAGCCGCTGGATGCTTACCTGAATCAGAACTGCATCCTGCCCCTGAGTGCGCTTCTGGAAGAATATCCCGGGCTGAAAGCTCTGTTCTCAGAGCAGCAGTGGGCGAGTAGAACCTATTACCGCCGTATCTATGCGGTCCCGGCACGGGCAGTCTCGATGTATCAGATCGGCTTTCTGGCCCGGGCCGACTGGATGCGGGAGCTGGGTGCCAGGCCGGAGAAGATCACGGATCTGGATGCTCTGCACGACCTGCTGATGCAGGTCAGACAGCGTCGGCCCAATGCAGAGGGGGTCCTGCCGGATAATGGACAGGTTTTTCCTTTTCCGGAACTGGATCCTCTGGGAGATACCTTTGGTATCCTGACCGAAGAAAGCGGCACCACCGTTGTCAACTGGTATGCCGCGGATGCTTACAGCAGTCTTTGCGGAACGATGCATCAGTGGTATCAGGAAGGATTGATCCTGCGGAATGCCAGCCTGCGGGATGAACCGGCCACCGATCGGATGCAGCTGGGCAACAGCTTTGGCTTTTTTGCACGGCTCAACCGGGATTCACTGGACTGTTGCACCCGGGCCTGTGGCACAGAGCTGACTGCCATCCCGCTGGGGCCGACCATTCAGAACAGCTCCATCCCGGTGGAGAGCTGGTGTCTGCCGGTGACCAACAGCCACCGCAGGGAGGCACTGGCTCTTCTTGAACTGTTGTACACGGATGCATCCTGTTATGATCTCTTTGCGAACGGAGATGGGAAAGAGGAACAGTTCCATCCGTGGCAGAATCTGTATCTCAACGCCAGCGGACTGATGCCGGAAACAGACGAGCAGCCGCAGTGGATCTCTCCGGCCTATGGGTTCAGCTTCAACAACAGTGCAGTTGCCGCAAAGCTGGATGCCTGCCGGGCACTGAAGAATAGCTATCACAATGGGCTGATGTGCGGCTATCTGGATTCGGAGGAGGCACTCCCGGAGTTTTTGGAAAAACTGGAACAGGCCGGGATACAGGAAATCCTTCAGGCAAAACAAAGCGCATTGGATAACTGGCTGAACGCATCGCATTGAAACAGGCAGGGCTGGGAGACCGGCCCTGTTTTTCATTTTTGACAAAAGAAACCTCTGAAAATGAAAAACAGAGGTCGGAAACTTGAAAAAATGCTGCAGCTCTCGGAACAGGAACACGGAAAATGAAAAAATAGTTTCGGTTTTTTGGTAGCTGGAAAAGCTCCCGGTGCGTTAAACTAAATACAACAAAAGCACGGCAGACACAGAACCGTGCAGATGAACGCAAGAATAAGAAGGACAAGAAGGAGAAACCACTATGAAACGTATCTCTCGTCGGAACTTCCTCAAGGCTATGGGCATTTCTGCAACGGCCCTGACACTGGCCGCATGCGGCGGCTCTTCCAGTTCCACCGCAGCCGGCACGGCTGGCTCCACTGCTGCCAGTGCAGTAGCAACCGGTGAGCCCAAGGCAGGCGGCACCCTGCGCCTGTGCTATTCCAGCCCCATTGCCACCCCCGGTTACACCCCCCGTGCCACCGGCAACGCGGCCATTTACTACCTGACGCTTTCTTATGAAAGCCTGACCAGCTATGATGCCGAGGGCAATATGATCCCCAATCTGGCAACGGAGTGGGATGTGAACACCGATGAGCTGAGCATTACCTGGACTCTGCGGGAGGGCGTCAATTTCGCCGACGGTGAGCCCTTCAATGCCGAGGCTGTCAAGCGCAACATCGAGGAGTATCAGGCCAACAACCGCACCGAGACCGCAAACATCGCCTCCTGTGAGGTCATTGATGACACCCACATCAAGATGATGATGGCAGAGCCCAACTCCTCCACGCTGGAATCTGTGGGCTTCTTCGTCTACTACATGAGCCCCAAGGCACTGGAGAACCCCAGCAGCCTGGATGCCGCTACCTGCGGCACCGGCCCCTTCCAGCTGAGCGAGTTCGAGAACAACGCCTACGCTATCTATACTAAGAACGAGAATTACTGGAAAGAGGGCCTGCCCTATCTGGATTCCGTGGAGGTGACCCTTGTCACTGAGTCCAGCACCGCAAACACTGCTTTCCAGGCCAACGAGTACGATATGTACTGGGTAGGTCTGGCCAATCCCACCATCCTGCAGCAGCTGGACGGTGCAGGCATCTACGTCAAGGAAGATAACCAGAACGGCATGGGTGTCGAGAGTCTGGGTCTGATCCCCAACAGTGCCATTGACGGCCCCTGGGCCGATGCCCGTGTCCGCCGCGCCCTGTGCTACGCCATCGATGTGGATGCCATCAACGCAGCATTCCTGATGGGCATGGCACAGATGACTGACCAGTGGGCAGTTCCCGGTTCCGCCACCTACAACGACAGCCTGAATCATTTTACCTATGATCCGGAGAAGGCAAAGTCCCTGCTGGCAGAGGCTGGTTATGCCGATGGCTTTACCACCAACATTATCACCATCAGCGGCATGTCCGATATGCTGACGGCCATTGCCAACATGCTGGACGAGGTGGGCATCCACTGCAACATCCAGCAGGTGGACAGCGCAACCAACAACCAGTACATGAAGGATGGCACCTGGGAGGGCCTGATGCTCCACTTTGCAACCATCGCTCCCGATCTGGGCCTGTACATGGGTCGTCATCTGGACAAGAACGGCGCTTACTACGCCAAGGGCATCCAGCATCCCGACAAGGAAATGCAGCTGCTGGAGGAGATCCGCCGCTGCATGGATCCCGATGAGAAGCACAAGCTGGAAAAGGAGCTGCAGGCAGCAATCTACGATGCCGAGGATGGCTCCTGCCTGTTTGGCCGCGTGCTGTACGTGAATAAGTCCTCTATGTACAAGTACGATTACGTCATCGACGATCACGCAACCGAAGCCTTCACTGCTTGTTGGGATCTGTCCGCCTGCTGGCTGAACAAGTAAGCAACCAACTTTAGAGTATCACGACCGGAATATATTTCTCCTTATTTCGGCAGATCCCGGCGCAGTGATCTGCGCCGGGATTTGTTTTAGAAGGGGAGAAAGGTTCCGCAGGAAATGGAGCGAACTATGAAATCGAACAACCTTGCCAAAATGATCGGCAAGCGTGTGGTGCAATCCTGCATCACCATCCTGCTTGTCACTCTGTTCGTCTTTGCCCTCATCCAGATGGTTCCGGGCGACCCCGTAGCCAACTATCTGGGTGCAACCGCCACCGAAGAGCAGATCGCCTATTACCGCCACCTTTATGGTTTCGATCGTCCGGTCATCGTCCAGTATCTCAGCTGGATCGGCGGCCTGTTCCGGGGCACCATGGGCCAGTCCATCAGCTATCAGTCTGAGATCGCTGACATCATCCTGCCCCGTCTGGGAACAACCCTGACCATGGTGATCCCCGCCTTTATCATTGGTACGATCACCGGTATCCTGTTCGGCATCATTGCTGCCAAGAACCGCGGCAAGACCATTGACAGTGTGATCTCCTTCTTTGCGAACATCGGTGTCTCGATGCCCATGTTCTGGCTGGGTATGATGGGGATGCTGGTGTTTGCCCTCAAACTGCGGGTCCTGCCCAGTTCCGGCTATGTTCCCATCACCCGTGATTTTGGCGGCTGGCTCAGCCACATGATCATGCCCATCATTGTGCTGAGTCTGGGTGTCAACGCTGGTTTTGTCCGTCTGACCCGCTCCTCCATGCTGGAAGTCATGCGGCAGGATTATGTGACCACCGCCCGTGCCAAAGGCGTTTCCAAGAAGGATGTTACCTTCAGGCATCAGCTGCGCAATTCCATGATCCCCATCGTCACCACCATGGGAATGCGCCTGGGTTCCATGGTGGGCTCCACCGTCCTGATCGAGAGCCTGTTCGTCATCCCGGGTCTTGGTAGCGTGATGATGAACGGCATCAGCAACCGTGACTTCATGCTGGTGGCGAACGGTGTGCTCATCATCTCCATCTTTGTTGCCATCTGCAACCTCGTGGTCGATATCCTGTACGGCATCATCGATCCCCGCACCCGCTAAAAGGAGGAATGAACTGTGGAAAACAAGACAAAAAAGAAGGGTCTGCTGGAGCGTATCACGTCCTCCCGCGTGTTCCGGGTCATGTTCAGCCGCAAGATCATCGTGGTCTGCGCAATTTTACTTCTCATCATGGTGCTCATCGCCATCTTTGCTCCGGTGATTGCTCCCTATGATCCCAACAAGGATGATCTTTACAATGTTCTGAAAGGCTGCTCTGCCGAGCACTGGCTGGGCACCGACTCCAATGGTCGTGATGTTCTGAGCCGCATCATCTATGGTGCCCGCATCTCCTTTACGGTCGGTATCGTGGCCGTGGTCATTTCCAGCGTTATCGGCATGGCACTGGGCCTGATCGCCGGCATGGCAGGCGGTGTGGTGGATGCCTTCATCATGCGTGTCATGGATGCCATGATGGCCGTGCCCATGCTGATCCTGGCTATGTTTCTGGGTGCGATCCTGGGTCAGGGCCTGGGCAATGTCTGCCTGGCCATCGGCATCTCGATGGTGCCCGGCTACGCCCGTGTCACCCGCGGTCAGGTGCTGAGCGTCCGCAATGCCGATTATGTCACCGCCGGTACCCTGTGCGGTGCATCCCGGATCCGCAACACGCTGGTGCATGTGTTCCCCAACTGCCTGTCCGTCAACATCGTCAGCATGACCGCCAGCCTGGGCGGTGCCATTCTGGCCGAAGCGAACCTGAGCTTCCTGGGCATGGGCATCACGCCCCCGACTCCCAGCTGGGGCGCAATGGTCAGCGGCGGCTATAAGTACCTGTCCACCCAGCCCATCATTGCCATTGCTCCCGGCATTGCAATCATCATCGTAGTGCTCTGCTTCAATATGTGCGGCGACGCTCTGCGCGATGCCCTCGACCCGAAGCTGCGCGGCACATTGGGCAGCGGCAAAAAGACCAAGCGCGCAAAGCGCACCAAGAATGTGAAAGAGGTGGCCTGAAATGAGCGACAAGCTGCTGGAAGTCAAAAATCTGAGCGTTGAATATGATACCGAAATTTCCACCGTCTACGCTGTCAATGGTCTGGACCTGGATCTGAATTACGGCGAGACGCTGGGGCTGGTGGGTGAGACCGGTGCCGGTAAGACCACCACAGCCCTGAGCGTCATCCAGCTTCTGCCGGAAGGCATCGGTTTTGTGACCGATGGCTCCATCAAGCTGGATGGTGTGGATATGCTGAATGCTCCTGAGGAAAAGATCCGTGCCATGCGCGGCAGTGTGGTATCCATGATCTTCCAGGATCCCATGTCTGCCCTGAACCCGGTGATGACCGTGGGGGCCCAGATCATGGAGGTACTGAAGATCCATCATCCGGAGCAGAGCACTGCTCAACTGGAAGCCCGTGTGGACGAGATGATGGAGTTGGTGGGCATCCCTGCAAAGCGTAAGGTGGAGTACCCCCATCAGTTTTCCGGCGGCATGAAGCAGCGCGCTGCTCTGATCCGAACCCTTGCCCTGGATCCCCAGCTGCTGTTACTGGATGAACCCTTCAGCGCCCTGGACTACCAGACGCGCCTTATGGTATCTTCGGATATCTGTCAGTTGATCCGCAAGGCTGGGAAGACCATGATCATCGTCACTCACGATCTGTCAGAGGCTATCAGCCTGGCGGATAAAGTTTACGTGCTGTCTGCCCGTCCCGCAACGATCAAAACGGTATTGCCCATTCAGCTCACCCTGCAGGACAGTTCTCCACTCGCCGCCAGAAACGCCCCGGAATTTCCATATTATTTCAAACAACTTTGGGAGGAATTAACCGATGAAACCTAAGAATGTGCAAAATGACCACCCGTTGACGATCCAGGAACAATATCTTCGCAAGCACAAAAATCATCATAGACAGGTTGCCTTTCTGCGTATCTTTCTCCTGGGAATCTTTCTGATTCTCTGGGAAATCAGTGCAGATGCATACTGGATCGACAGTTTCTTTTTCTCCAGCCCACGCAGAGTCGTCCTATGTCTGATACAGTTGTGGACCGAGCGCTCTCTTCCGATGCATATCGGCATTACTTTATTAGAAACCATATTAAGTTTCCTTTTAGTGTTTGTTGTCAGTCTCCTTCTCGCCACCCTATTGTGGTTCTCTGACAAACTGTCGGAGATTTTAGAGCCTTACCTGGTACTACTCAACAGTCTACCGAAATCTGCCCTGGCTCCCCTGTTCATCGTCTGGCTGGGCACCGGCATCAACACCATTATCATCGCCGGGATCTCTGTGGCAGTCTTCGGCTCCATTATCAGCTTTTACACTGCCTTTCACCAGGTGGATCCGGAAAAGGAGATTCTGATCCGCACTTTGGGTGGAAACCGCAGAGATATCTTTTTCAAAGTCGTCCTCCCGGGATCTGTTCCCACACTGCTCAGCACCACCAAGGTCAATATCGGTCTGTCTTTAGTCGGTGTCATCATCGGAGAATTTCTGGCAGCCAGACGAGGGCTGGGTTATCTCATCATCTACGGTTCCCAGGTGTTCCAGCTGGATATGGTGATCAGTTCTATCTTATTGTTATGTGTCATTGCCATGCTGCTCTATCTGCTGACCCAGTCTCTGGAACATTGCAGCAAAAAGCATCGCAACTGATTATAATGTTTTCTTCGGAGATCTGCAGGATGGCATCTTCGTCTTACAGTCTCCTACATAATCTACAGTTCTGCAAAACGAACTTTTAAAATAATAAATTTTACAGTTGCAAAAATTCCCAAGAACATATATAATAACCTAGTCCGCTGAAATAGCTCAGTTGGTAGAGCACTTCACTCGTAATGAAGGGG
>OICE01000353.1_pt1 | contig 13954 bp, 14 predicted proteins | sample 1581171 | NCBI WGS metagenome assembly OICE01 (sample SAMEA3882545, study PRJEB24775) | human gut metagenome | biome: human-associated habitat; feature: intestine environment; material: feces | place: Netherlands | collected 2009/2010 | reverse complement strand
ATACCGGAAAAAGAAATCGTTAAACAGAAATTTTGTAAGAACTTTGAACGAGGGAGAATCCTTGTCCGAAGGGCAAGAAGGTGCAACCGAGAAGATTTAGAACAATTCCAGTTTGACGGAGTAATGGATATGAAAATCCGAGAAGTGAATGAGAATAAAAAGCAGTTTATATCATTATTGTTATTAGCTGATGAACAGGAGAGCATGGTTGATCGGTATCTTGAAAAAGGAACTATGTATGTGCTTGAAGACAATGATGTAAAAGCTGAATGTGTTGTCACCGATGAAGGTAACGAAATACTTGAAATCAAGAATATCGCAGTCGATCCGGAAAATCAGGGAAAGGGCTATGGCAAAGCACTAATTGATTTTCTTGCCGGTAAATATGCAGATGAATATTCTGTTTTGCAAGTTGGAACAGGTGACAGTCCATTGACGATACCATTTTATGAAAAATGTGGATTTGTTCGTTCTCACAAGATTCCTAATTTCTTTACCGATAATTATGACCACCTAATTTATGAGGGCGGTGTACAACTAATAGATATGGTATATTTGCAAAGACATATATAACTTCCAGTTTGCCGTACTCGTTCCCAGCAGGGTTTGGGTCAGGCACGCCCCAACAAGACCGCGTTTGCGCAGCAAGAGGGAGGGGCCTTGCCCCGACAGGTTCCTGCGGAGGCACCACTCGGAACGGTAAACAAGCAAAGGCAGGGTATCATCACGGTGATGATACCCTGCCTTTTGATATTATCGTATCCTCGGTTTCATTCAGCAGATCGAAAGTTATACTGTGGTCTCCGAGCGTTCGAGGTTCTTATGGACCATCAGTCCTTCTTCTCTGCAGTGCGGGCGAAGAAGTTGGCAAGGACAGCACCGGAAATGTTATGCCACACAGAGAACACAGCACCGGGGATGGTTGCCAGCGGATACTGTGCAAAGTGAGCAGCGGCCAGAGAGGTGGCCAGACCGGAGTTCTGCATACCGACCTCGATGGAAATTGCACGGCACTTGGTGGAATCCAGCTTCAGCAGCTTGCCCACGCCAAAGCCGGTGAGGTAGCCCAGCAGGTTGTGCAGGATGACCACGACCAGGATCAGCAGGCCGCTGGTCATGATCTTAGCGGAGTTTGCGGACACAACGGCGCAGATGATAAGCACGATGGCAGTGGTGGAGATCAGCGGCAGCACACGGACGGCATTCTGGGTGAAGGCTTGGAAGAAGTGGTTGACCACAAAGCCCAGTGCGATGGGAACCAGCACCACCTTGACGATGGACAGGAACATGTTCACGGGGTTTACCTCCACGCGCTGACCGGCATACAGCAGGGTGAGCAGCGGGGTGAGGAACGGAGCCAGCACGGTGGAAACAGCAGTCATGCCAACGGACAGTGCAACATCGCCCTTGGACAGATAGGTCATCACGTTAGAGGAGGTGCCGCCGGGGCAGGTGCCCACAAGGATGACACCGATGGCCAGCTCAGTGGGCAGATGGAACACCTGCGTCAGCGCCCATGCAAGGAAGGGCATCAGCGTGAACTGTGCAATGCAGCCGATGATCACGTCCTTCGGGCGGCTGAACACCACCTTGAAATCCTCCGGCTTCAGGGTAAGGCCCATGCCGAACATAACGATGCCCAGCAGGGTGTTGACCCATGCGGTCTTTACCACGCTGAATGTGCCGGGGAAGAACAGGGCCAGCGCTGCCACCACAATGACGATGCCAGCCATATACTTGCCTACAAAGTCGCTTACTTTTTCCAGTGTTTTCATGTTAAACTCTCCTTTTCCAGGTCCTGATTTTTGCGGATGCAAAGGCAATGAAACATCCGGAAAATGGCTTTCCCGCAAATAAAAAACGCCTTTGTCCCTTACGGTTTGTAAGAGACAAAGGCGTAAATCCTCTGCGGTACCACTCTTATTGCCGGTGCAAAGCCCGGCCCCTCAGTGCGCATCCAACAATGCGCGGCCCGTGATAACGGGGGCCTGCCGTTCCCGCTTACTGGGGCGCAGATGCCGCCCATTCAGCCGGAAAGCTCGGAGAGGATCTTCCCACGGACACCCTGCACTGCCTTGCACCATCCGGCAGCTCTCTGCAGCATTCTTTCCGGGTACTCTTTCTCGTCATAGCCGAATATTTCACTGCCCCGGAGTATACTCCCCTGCAAGGGGAAAGTCAAGTGATACGGCCCGTCGGATTTTTCATCTGGTTTGCATCCGGAGTGAAAGCGGTTCAGGCAAGGGCAGTACCGGGGTCTGCGGCAGACGATGCGGAGGCAAAGCAGAATGAGCCGCCTTATCCGCACAGCGAACAAGTGATATACCAGAAAACTCGATCTTACGACCGATTTCGCAACTTTTTCTATCAAAAAGTGGTTAAGCTGCGGCAAAGATTTTTCTTTTATGCTTTCGGCTTTCTGTGAAACATTCTTTCATCTGTTGCTGCGTGAAGTTGATTTTTCTTAATTTTACACGATATTCCGTAAGATTATTCGTTCCCGTTTTCCAGTTCGTCTTTTTACTGCACCACCGGTTTCACCGGACATGCAAAACACGCCGCCAAATTTTGAAATTTTGGCTGTTTATTTTGAAGCCAAGAGATGGTATATAAATTTTGTCAGAACATTTTGCGGGCAGCGAACCTGCATTCACGCAGCCGTTTCAAAGCGGCGCGACAATTTTGATAGAGAGGTGATTGGTGTGTTTTGGTATCATTGTGTTATGGAACGACTTTATCATCCCGCGTGTGGTGCGTATACATCCTTTGGCATCGCCGCGTATTCTACATCTCACGGGCGACACCGAAAACTGCGGTTCATCTCAGATGTCTCCGTTGACCCGGTGCGGGTCCTTCGCCTGGCCGCGCGCTGTACCGCGTGCCAGCTCGATCCGTCTCAGCTGATGGATGTGGTGGAGGATCTGCTGGCGGAATAAGGCCGCTTTTTGCGGGAGGAGTTTTTTCTGTCACAATTCTATGGTATACTGGTAGAAAAAACGCCGGAGGATACCACCATGGCAGAAATGAACCAGGCCCAGCGGGAGGAAGAGCTGGCCCGCCGTGAGGCACTGCTTGCCCAGCGGGAGGCCCAGCTGGAAAAGGAGCAGGCAGAACTTGCCGCCGCCAAAGCCCAGAGCGCGGAGAGAAAAAAGACTCTGCTGGACAACAACGACCCGAATTTCGTCAACCCCAAGGAAAAGCTCTACGATAAATTCCCCCTCACGGTCCACCAGATGGACATCATCATTGGGGTGCTGTTTGCCCTCATTCTTCTGTTTCTGGTGCTGGGCATGACGCACACCAGCTTTTTCGGGCTGTTCGGCGGCTGAACCCTGCCCGCCCCACCCGCGCAGGAACCAATAAACGCACGAAAGCCCCGGCCGGAGCCGGGGCTTTCTGTTTGCTGCAAATGCCTGTTACAGCAGGACGTATTTCAGGATGAACAGAACGGTCAGCACATACATCAGGGGGCTGATCTTCTTCTCCTTGGCCTTGCCGGTGATGACATTCAGCAGGGTCCAGGAGATGACACCGATGGCGATGCCCTCAGAGATGCTGTATGCAGTGGGCATTGCCAGGATGGTCAGGAATGCGGGGATGCCCTCAGCAGGATCATCGAACTCGATCTTCAGGGCAGAACCCATCATGTAGAAGCCAACGATGATCAGGGCCGGAGCGGTCGCAAAGCTGGGGATGGTCAGGAACAGGGGGCTGAACACCACGGCCAGCAGGAACAGCACACCGGTGGTCATGGAGGTCAGGCCGGTGCGGCCGCCCTCGGTCACGCCGGAAGCGCTCTCGACGAAGGTGGTGGTGGTGGAGGTGCCCAGTACGGCACCGGCGCAGGTGGCGATGGAGTCGGCCATCAACGCACCCTTGATGTTGGGCAGCTTGCCCTCCTCATCCAGCATGTCGGCCTTGGAAGCAACACCGATCAGGGTGCCCAGGGTGTCGAACAGGTCAACGAAGAGGAAGGAGAACATCACGGCGAAGAAGTTCAGGATGCCCACGCCGGAGAAATTGGTCTTGAACACCTGACCAAAGGTCTTGCCCAGAGCAGAGAAATCGAAGCTGATGAAGCTGGTGGGGATGACACTGTACATGCCGGCATCGGGGTTGGGGATGTAGATGCCGGTCAGCTCGCAGAGGATGCCCAGCACCCAGGTGATGAGGATGCCGTACAGGATGCCGCCCTTGACCTTCTTGACCAGCAGGATGGCGGTGATGAGCACGCCCACCAGAGCGAGGATCGCACCCACGCCGATGCTGTGGAAGGTCTCGCCCTTAAAGTGCTGATAGGTAACAAGGGTGGAATCGCTGTTCACGATCAGCTTTGCGTTCTGCAGGCCGACGAAAGCAACGAACAGACCGATGCCCACGCTGACAGCGCTCTTCAGGGTCATGGGGATGGCATTGAAGATGGCCTCACGCACATTGGTCAGGCTCAGCACGATGAAGATGATGCCCTCCACAAAAACGGCCATCAGGGCCAGCTGCCAGCTGTAACCCATGGTCAGGACGACCGTGTAGGAGAAGTAGGCGTTCAGGCCCATGCCGGGAGCCAGAGCGAACGGATAGTTGGCCAGCAGAGCCATCAGGGCAGTGCCAACGAACGATGCCAGCGAGGTGGCGATCAGGACCGCATTGGCATCCATGCCCGAAGCGGACAGGATGCTGGGGTTGACCGCAAGGATGTAGGCCATCGTCATAAAGGTGGTGACACCCGCCATGAGTTCGGTCTTGACATCGGTGTGGTTTTCTTTCAGGTGAAAGATCTTTTCTAACATGAAAGTTCCTCCTGTGTTATAGTAAAAATAAAAACCGCCGCGTGGGAACCGGCGGAAAGAACAGCTCCCATTGTAGCAGAACTGTTCCCACCTGTCCATGGTCGAAACACAGAAAATTCACGGAAAGTTCAAACTTTCTTGTATAGGTATGACTTATCCGAGGGCTTTTTGGCGTTTTATGGAAATTTTTCTTTCCGGTTATGGAGTTTGTGCCGCTCCGTATATCCCCATAGTCTGTATTTGCGATAAAATCCACCTCCTATTCACAAGAAAGCGCCCCCGCTCACTGCGATCTTGCAGTGAACGGGGGCGCTGTGCTTTTCAGGGAACTCAGTCGTTGATCTCGGGGAAGCCTTCCAGCTTGGAGGTGCACTGGGGGCAGCGCACGGCCTTGATGGAGATCTCGCTCTGGCAGTAGGGGCAGACCTTGGTGGTCGGCTCCGCAGGAGCTTCCTCGGCCTCTTCCTTCTTCTTGTTGAACACGGCGTTGAAGGCCTTCAGCACCAGGAACAGCACAAAGGCAACGATCAGGAAATTGATGATCGCGCTGATGAAAGAGCCGATCTTCAGATCAACATCGCCGATCTTGACAGCAACTTCAGAGAAATCGTTGTTGAAGAACAGTCCGATCAGCGGATTGATGACATCACCCACCAGAGAATTCACGATTGCCGTGAATGCCGAGCCGACGACCACACCAACTGCCATATCCAGCACGTTGCCGCGCATGGCAAAGGCCTTGAACTCCTCAAAAAACTTTTTGACACCCTTGATCTTTTGTTCTGCCATATTGCAATACCGCTCCTTTTCACACCCCGCAATGGGATCTTGTTGGTTCTATAATAATAGAAAAGAGCGGACTTTGCAAGAAAAAATCTCCGTAGGCCCGGGAGGCTTACACCTGATGCTCTGCGATCCACTGGCCCATCTGCTGGGCGATGGCCTTGATCGAGCCATCCTCAAAGGGAACCTTCAGCCCGGCGGTCTGCATCAGCTCTGTGTAGCTGGCCAGACCGGCACGGCGCACCAGCTTGAGGTAGCGCTCCCAGGCATCCTTGTGGTCCTTGAGGCTCAGCAGGAAGAACTGCAGTGCAGCCATGGTGGACAGGCAGTAATCAATATAGTAGAAGGGACACTCATAGATGTGGAGCTGGCGCTGCCAGCCGGCACCGCGGCCATAGAAGGGCAGGTTGTCGAAATCGATCCAGGGGCGGTACTTGTGCTCCAGTTCCAGCCAGACGGCGTTGCGCTCGTCCGGAGTGAGGTCGGGGTTCTGGTACATCCTGTGCTGGAACTCGTCCACGATGCAGCCATAGGCCAGGAAGAGGAAGCTGTCCTCGGCGTGGAGCAGGGCGTATTTCTCAGTGTCCTTGCCAAAGAGCAGATGGTGCCAGGGAGCCGTCAGGAACTCCATGGCCATGGAATGGATCTCGGCGCTCTCCATGCCGGGGCACTCGAGGTCCGCAGGGACCTTGGGGTCACGCTCGGCCACATAGCCCTCAAAGGCGTGGCCGCACTCGTGGGTCAGCACGTCCACGTCGGCAGAGGTGTTGTTCCAGTTGGCAAAGATAAAGGGAGCCTTGTAGGTGGGCAGGCTGGTCATATAGCCGCCGGACATCTTGCCGGGGCGGCTCTCCACGTCGAACAGCTCATTGTCCTGCATGAAGTCAATGAATTCTGCGGTCTCGGGGCTCAGCTCGTGGTACATGGTGCGGGCGGCGGCCATCCGGGCATCGTAGCCGGGGATGGGAGAGGGGTTGCCGTCCTGAAACGCCACAGGCAGGTCGGAGAAGGTCAGGTGGGAGATGCCGGTGCGCTTGCAGCGCAGCTCGATCACCTTTTTCAGCTCGGGCACCACATCGCTGGCCACCTGGTCGCGGAACTTCCGGATCTCGGCAGGGCCGTAGCCGATGCGGTTCATCCGCACATAGGAAAGCTCGCTGTAATCGTGGTAGCCCAGGATCTGCGCCTGTGCGTTCAGGTTCTTGACGATCTTGGTGTACAGGCCGTCCAGCTCGTCACGGTGGGCATCGAAATACGCTGCCTCGGCCTCGTAGGCGGCGCGGCGGACGGCAGGGTCCAGGTTCTCCTTATAGGGGCCCAGCTGGGGAATGGTCAGCTGCTTGCCGTCAAACTCGACCAGTGCGCCGCCGTACACCTGCTGGTACTGGCTGACAAGGGCGTTGTACTCCTTCTGCAGCTCCACGGTGCGGTCATCCATGCCCAGCACGGCGTTCTTCATACCGGCCACGCAGGTGGTGCCAAAGGCTTCGGTCAGCGCGTCCACATGGGCGTTGGCCAGAAATGCCCGGCTGATCTCCACCCGTGCGTTCTCCACGGCGGGACCGTTGGCATCAAAGAAATCCTGCTCGGCCTTCCAATAAGCGTCACGGGTGTCACAGGTGTAGTGGATGCTTGCCAGCTGTGCGGCAGTGCTGTAATCGGCAAAGGCACGGCTCTGCTCGTAGTAAACATTCACCAGCTCCTCGCCGCTGGCAGCCCCGGCGGCCTTGGCGGCCAGCGCCTTGCACTGGCCCAGCAGGGCATCAATGTCCGGGCGGGTATAACTCATTTCGCTGAATTTCATGGGATCCATCCTTTCGTTCCTTCTTGTCTGAGTGCTGAACCCATATTAGCACGTTTGGGGAAAAAGGGCAATGGAAAAGAGGAACTGCCCCTGTGGAGGAAAGTGTGTCAGAATTGTAAAAGATAAAATATTTTAGCTATTATTCTTGACTTATCCGACGATTCAGATATAATGGTCGTGTTCGCAAGAAACCTCAAACTTTTTAGATAATAAAAATACAAACCAATCAAAGGAGAATATTACCATGACGTTTGAAGAAATGAAGAAGATCGTTGTTGACACCCTGAACTGCGAGGAGGACAAGGTGACCATGGAGGCCAGCCTGACCGAGGATCTGGAGGCCGACAGCCTGGATGCCGTGGAGCTGAACATGGCGCTGGAGGATGCCTGCGGTGTGTCCATCCCGGACGAGGAGCTGGCAAAGCTCAAGACCGTGGGTGACATCTACAACTACATCACCGCACATATCTGAGGAAACATGCGATGAATGATATCCGAGATCTGCTCCCCAACCGGATGCGGGAGCGCACTTTCCAGCTGAAGGCCAAGCGGGATGCCGGAGCTGTCTGGCACGAGCCGCAGTTTGTGGAGTGCAAGCAGTGCGGCCGCCGCGCTGCCCGCACCCTGTGGGCCAGAAGCCTGTATGTCTGCCCCAACTGCGGCTATCACATGCCCATTGGCGGGTATTACCGGCTCAGTCTGGTGCTGGATCACGGCAGCTTCCGGGAACTGGACGCTGACCTTGATCCGCAGGATGTGCTGAACTTCCCCGGATACGGGGAAAAACTTGCCGCCGCCCAGAACAAGACCGGCCTGCGCGAAGCCGCTGTAACGGCCATCGGCCGCATTGGCGGCGTGGCCTGCGTGGCAGCCGTGCTGGACAGCCGGTTCTTTATGGGCAGCATGAGCACGGCTGTGGGCGAGAAGATCACCCGCGCCGTGGAGTACGCCACTTCCAAGCGCCTGCCTCTGGTCATCTTTTCGGCCAGCGGCGGCGCGCGGATGCAGGAGGGCATTTTCAGCCTGATGCAGATGGCCAAGACCAGCGCCGCCATCCAGCGCTTTTCGGCAAAGGGCGGGCTGTACGTCAGCGTGCTGACCCACCCCACCACCGGCGGCGTGACCGCCAGCTTTGCAAGCCTGGGCGATATCATGCTGGCCGAACCGGGGGCACTCATCGGCTTTGCCGGCCCCCGTGTCATTGAGCAGACCATCGGTGAAAAGCTGCCCGCCGGGTTCCAGCGCAGCGAATTCCAGATGGAACACGGCTTTGTGGATCAGGTGGTGCCCCGCAGTCAGCTGCGGGATACGCTGATCCAGGTCCTGCAGCTTCATGCCGGAGGGAAACACGAATGATAAAAGATATTTTGGAGCAGCTGGCCCCGCTGGACGCACAGATCGCCGCGCTGAAGGGCAGCGGCAGTGACATGGAGGCCATTACCGCCCATGCGTCCGAACTGGCAGAGCTGGCGGTGGAAGAGGACGAGATTCTGCGCTCCTGCGGCCCGCTGACTGCCGAGGATCGGGTCTTTCTGGCCCGTCACCCGGAGCGTCCGCACATCGACGAGACGATCTCTGCCCTGTTCACGGATTTCTTTGAGCAGCGCGGCGACCGGCAGTGCAAGGAGGACGCGGCCATTCTGGGCGGCGTGGCCCGTTTCCACGGGATGCCGGTGACGGTCATCGGCCACCGCAAGGGCTCCACGCTGGAGGAAAATCTGGCCTGCAACTTTGGAATGCCGGGGCCGGAGGGTTACCGCAAGGCTCTGCGCCTGATGAAGCAGGCTGAAAAATTCGGCCGTCCCATCATCACCTTTATCGACACGCCGGGCGCTTACCCCGGCAAGGATGCCGAGGAGCGGGGGCAGGGCGAGGCCATTGCCCGGAATCTGATGGAGATGAGCGGCCTGACGGTACCGGTCATCGCCGTGGTCACCGGCGAGGGCTCCTCCGGCGGCGCGCTGGCACTGGGTGTGGCCAACCACATCCTCATGTTGGAAAACGCGGTCTACTCAGTGCTGAGCCCCGAGGGCTTTGCCAGCATCCTGTGGAAGGACTCCTCCCGCAGCGGCGAGGCCTGTGAGATGATGAAGCTGACGGCGCAGGATCTGTACCGCGGCGGCATCGTGGAAGAAGTGATCCCGGAGCCGGTGGGCGGTGCCCAGCGCTGCCACGCGGCCCTGTTTGAGCGCATGGATGCCGCTTTGCGCGCCCACCTGAAGGAATTGTGCCGCATGAGCGACCGGCAGCTGGCCGATCAGCGCTATAAAAAGTACCGCCAGATCGGAGAAACGAGGAACGCATGAATGGTTTACAGCTGATCGCCACCGGCGGGGCACTTCCCGGACGGACGATCACCAATGACGCGCTGAGCCGCATGGTGGATACCAGTGACGCATGGATCACCAGCCGCACCGGCATCCGCACCCGGCACTGGTGCACCGAGGACGAATCTGCCGCCACGCTGGCCATTGCGGCCGCGCGGCAGGCCCTTGACCGCAGCGGCCTTGCCCCGGCGGACATTGCCTGCTGTGTCTGCGCGACCCTTTCTGCCCCGGATGCCACCCCCAGCGTGGCCTGTCAGGTACAGGCGGCGCTGGGCCTGCCCGAAAACCGGCCCGCGCTGGATATCAACGCGGCCTGTTCCGGTTTTCTCTATGGCATGGCCGTGGCGCGGGGAATGCTGACGACTCTGGGCGGGCAGTATGCCCTCGTCATCGGGTGCGAAGCGCTTTCCCGCCTGATGGACCCCACCGACCGCTCCACCTGCGTGCTGTTCGGCGACGGGGCCGGAGCCGCCATTTTCCGGCTGGCAGATACCCCCTTTGCGTTGACGCTGGGGGCACGCGGCAGTGATGTCCTCCATGCGGGCGGGCCGAGCCGGGAAGGCTCTGCCCCCATCACCATGGACGGCAAGGCGGTGTTCCGCTTTGCGGTGGATGCCCTGCCCAAGTGCCTGCACACGGTGCTGGACGAGACTCGGCTGACCCTCGAGGATCTGTCGTGGGTGGTCTGCCATCAGGCCAACAGCCGCATCATCGACCACTGCGTCAAGGCCCTGCAGGCCGACCCGGCAAAATTTTATAAGAACATGGATCGCCACGGCAACACCAGCGCCGCCAGCATTCCGGTCGCCCTCAACGAGCTGGCCGAGAGCGGGCAGCTGACCCCGGGCAGACCGCTGGCCTGCATCGGCTTTGGCGGCGGCCTGACCTGGGGCGGCGCGATCCTGCAATATAAAGAGTGAATGCGTCAGCGTTCCGGCAGCTTTCTCGAAACGGGCCGTCCCAACGGCCAACCCACAGAGAAGCCCCGGCCCGCTGACTGGAAACATCATATGAAATTACTGAACGAGATCTTAGGAACGAAATACCCCATCATCCAGGGCGGCATGGCAAACATTGCCACCGGCGAGTTTGCCGCCGCCTGCTCCAATGCAGGTGCACTGGGCATTATCGGTGCGGGCGGCATGAATGCCGACACCCTGCGCGAAAATATCCGCCGGTGCAAACAGCTCACTGACAAGCCCTTTGGCGTGAACATCATGCTGATGCACCTGCAGGCAGACGAGTTTGCCCAGATCGTTGTGGAAGAAGGCGTGCAGGTGGTCACCACCGGCGCAGGCAACCCGGGCAAATATGTTCCCATGTGGAAAGCGGCGGGTATCAAGGTGATCCCCGTGGTGGCTGCCGCCGTGCTGGCAAAGCATCTGGAGAAGCTGGGCATCGATGCCGTGATCGCCGAAGGGACCGAGAGCGGCGGCCATGTGGGCGAGATGACCACCATGGCGCTGGTGCCGCAGGTGGTGGACGCAGTGGATCTGCCCGTCATTGCGGCGGGCGGCATTGCCGATGGCCGTCAGCTGGCAGCAGCCCTGGCGCTGGGTGCCTGCGGCGTGCAGGTGGGCACCTGCCTGCTGGTGAGTGAGGAGTGCCCCATCCACGAAAACTACAAGGCTGCCCTGCTCAATGCCAAGGACAGCGATACCATCGTGACCGGACGCATCGGCGGTTCCCCGGTCCGGGTGCTGAAAAACCGGATGAGCCGTGAATATGTCCGGCAGGAAAAGGCCGGTGCCGATAAGATGGAGCTGGAAAAGTACACCCTGGGCAGTCTGCGCCGGGCCGTGTTTGAAGGCGACACCTCCACCGGCAGTTTGATGGCCGGTCAGGTGGCCGGAATGCTCCACGAGGTACGCCCTGTGGCGGACATTCTGGATGACCTGTGGAACGGCGGGAGGCAGCGTATCCACGCGCTGAGCGAGGAATGCTGACGCTTGGAAAGAAAACCCTGTCTGTGCCCATCCTGCAGGGCGGCATGGGCGTAGGCGTTTCTCTGGGCGGGCTGGCCGGTGCCGTGGCGGCCTGCGGCGGCATGGGGTGCATCTCCACCGCCGATGCAGGCTATCGGGAGCCGGACTTTGCCCGTGACCCGGCCAGCGCCAACCACCGCGCCCTGACCGCTGAGATTCGGAAGGCAAAGCAGATCGCAAACGGTGCCGGTATGGTGGCCATCAATGCAATGGTGGCCACGCAGGACTATGCCGCCGCCATCCGCACCGCGGTGGAAGCGGGCGTGGACGCTGTGGTGTCCGGCGCGGGTCTGCCGCTGGAACTGCCCGGCCTTGTGAACACAATGGAGGTCGCCATCGCGCCCATCGTTTCCAGCGGGCGGGCGGCAAAGCTCATCCTGCGCCGCTGGGCCAAGGAGTTCGGCCGCACCGCCGATTTTGTGGTCATTGAGGGCTGCAAGGCAGGCGGTCATCTCGGCTTTGCGGAGCAGGACCTGTTCTCCGGAACCTGTCAGACACTGGACGAGATCCTGCCGGAGGTGCTGGCCGAGGTAAAGCCCTTTGCGGGCGGCCCTGCCGAGACGGAGCTGGACTGCCAGCGGATGGAATCGGAGCGGGCACGCAACACCAGCTTTGAGCCCAGCACCGAGGGCTACCAGACCGTGGAGTTCGACCTGGCCCTGACCGACACCGTGCTGACCCGCTGGGTAGACCCCACCCCCTTTATCCCCCACAATGAACAGCTGCGCGCCGAGCGCTGTGAGCTGATTTTGAAGATGCAGGCCGACGGCCTGGCCAAGCGTCTTGAGCACGCCCGCGCCAAAACAGCCGTCATCGGCATTTCGGGCGGTCTGGACAGCTGCCTTGCCCTGCTGGTGGCTGTCCGCGCCATGAAGCAGCTGGGCCGCCCCACCACCGATGTGCTGGCCGTGACCATGCCCTGCTTTGGCACCACCAAGCGCACCCGCAGCAATGCGGAGATCCTCTGTGACGAGCTGCACGTCAGCTTTACCGAAATCGACATTGCCGCCACGGTGCACAGCCACTTCCGGGACATCGGCCAGGACGAGAGCGTGCTGGACGTGACCTACGAGAACGGTCAGGCCCGCGTGCGCACGCTGGAACTGATGGACACTGCCAACCGCACCGGCGGCCTTGTGGTGGGCACGGGCGACCTTTCGGAGCTGGCGCTGGGCTGGGCCACCTACAACGGCGACCACATGAGCATGTACGGCGTGAACGCAGGCGTGCCCAAAACGCTGGTGCGCCACCTTGTCCGGTACGAAGCCGACATTGCCGCCACCCCGGCCCTGAAAGAGGTGCTGCTGGACATCCTCGACACCCCTGTGTCCCCCGAGCTGCTGCCCGCCAAGGACGGCGAAATTGCACAGATCACCGAGGATTTAGTCGGCCCCTACGAGCTGCACGATTTTTACCTGTATTATGTGCTGCGCTGCGGTTTTGGCCCGGCAAAGATCTACCGGCTGGCAAAGGCGGCCTTTGCAGGCAGAGCAGAGTACACGGATGCCGTGCTGTACAAGTGGCTGCGCAACTTCTACTGGCGGTTCTTTGCCCAGCAGTTCAAGCGCAGCTGCCTGCCCGATGGCCCCAAGATCGGCAGCGTGACCCTCTCGCCGCGCGGGGACTGGCGGATGCCCAGCGATGCCTGCGCCGCCCTGTGGCTGGCCGAGCTGGAACAGCTGTTCCCCCAGAAGGATGCCTGAGCCATGAAGCAGAAAAAAAATCTCTGGGTCAATTTACTGTTCGCCGCTGTTGTTCTGGTGATCGCGGGGGTGCTTTTTTACCTCCGCAGTGCCGGGCAGAGCGGCAGCACCCTGGGCGCGGAGCTGATCTACGGCGATGCGAACACGGTTCAGAAGATCTCTCTGGACAAGGATGCCGTCTATGACATCGACACCGGTTATCTGACGGTGCACATCGAGGTCAAGGACGGCGCGGCACGGTTCATTGATTCCCCCTGCCCTGACCACATCTGCGAAAGCTTTGGCTGGATCTCGCAGGAGGATCAGACGGCCACCTGCCTGCCGGCACGGGCCGTTCTGACCATCGTGCCCCTTGCCTGAGGACATGTCAAAAAGGAGAATTCCTATGTTTGATGAAACTTCCCGTTCCCACACGGACGATGACAGCACCCGGCACATCCACCGGGGTCACCGCCCACCGGAAGAAAAGACTGTGGAGGTGGACAGCTCGGCCTTTTTTGCGCCGGAAACTGCCGCTCCCACCCCGCCGCCTGTACCGCCCAAGCCGCCGAAGCATACCGGCGGG
>OICE01000343.1_pt1 | contig 14156 bp, 16 predicted proteins | sample 1581171 | NCBI WGS metagenome assembly OICE01 (sample SAMEA3882545, study PRJEB24775) | human gut metagenome | biome: human-associated habitat; feature: intestine environment; material: feces | place: Netherlands | collected 2009/2010 | reverse complement strand
TTCCACTTTAATTCACATTCGAAATTTTTGTCTTTCAAAATCTCATTAATTTGTTGTTTATCAACTATCTCTGTTTCATCAGTATCCAATCCATGTCCATTTTTAAATCTTCCTTTATGATACAAATATTCTCCCATCCGCTCTGAATATGCTATATCCCATGCCAAGTTAGTATCATCGTCAAAAAATCCATTCAAAAAACCACCAACATACAGCGTCTTTATAAATCCATCATTGTCATATATGACCTCATATGCATTTCCAGTGTTATCATTATAACGCCCGTTTGATGTATCTCCAGAATAATATTTTTTTAATTGAAATTTACTAATCTCCAAATAATACTCCGGATCTTTCAAATCATCCACTGTAACTTCAGCATCAACAAATGGCTTAATTTCTAAACTATCACAATAATATGTTTTAGAAATACCTCTATTGATATTCCCATCTACTTTTCTTTTTGTGTATATCCATTCCGCATCATCTTCCTGATATAACGAAGTATAATCCAATCGATTACCATCATCAAAATTTGATTTACATGCTCCAAAAAAAGTTCCATCATTGTTAAACGAATTAGTTATACATTCCCCTTCCCAATGATAATTTTCATTATATTTTCCCCAAAAATATACCTTTTTGCCATCAACTATGTCATATATTAGTATCAACTTCTTTCCTACAAGATCTTTTGCTATATATGTTTTTCCTGTTAAATCTTTTCCAACAATAGTGGTTGCTTCGAATGATGACTTACTGTTAGATATACCATTGTTTTCAATGGTTACCTCATTGGGCAAACTTTCACCCGATCCAAAAATTATTTTAACCTCGGAATTATTTATATTAATATTTGAATTATCATTCTTATTTAAATTATCATTCTTATTTGTATTATCATTCTTATTCGTGTTATTAATCATATTATTATACTCTTTCACCAAATCTTCGACACTTTTAATGTCACCTGAATTGTTATCATTTGTCACTACTACATTATCGCTTATATATTTATTTTGTGCTTTCTTTTGTATACTTTGTCCGATTCCATTTGCTATGATAAATTCTATGATAGCTATAACTATAGACGTAATTGCCTTTATTCTTGCACATTTAATTTTTGTTAAAAATTTTTGTACAGTTATCTTTTGTTTTTTTCCCATATCTAATCCTTTGTTTTATTCTCTCTAAATATAGATTTCAACGTTTTCTATACTTTAATTTTCACAATACTCTCTTTCACATTGTTTATCAAGTAATTTTTACGCAAATGACAATTCGCGTTCTAATTAATTAAACATAGGATCTAAAATAAATGTTGGGGGTATAAAAATAGCTCCAAATCCAGTAAAGAGGTGTAATTTCAAAGAATCACACCCCAACGCTTGACATAGAACCAAAAAAATTTATGTTTTTTAATGAAGTCAGACCATTTTTATTGTATTAAGCAACACACTTCGTATATGAATCTACAAGTGTCTGATTTGGTGACAGGGAAATCCCCAAAGCTGCAGCCTCAGCAGCTTTTTCCGCGGAATGATGTCTGCCACCAGATAAGTTTCTAATATGCTGGTCAACACCATATGCTTCCTGCGGAGAAGTATATTTCCGAGCTGGAATTATTTCTTCAGGCGCAGGCGGAGTTACCGATGCTGCACTTAAAGGTTCCGGCAGTTTTTCAGGAATTTTTGTGATGCCTTTTTCGAAAGACTCCCATAAATCCATTATGGCATCCTTGTTTTTGAGAACAAGGATAACTCCAATAATGGCGGTAACGCTGATTCCCGCAAGAAGCAGCGATTTCTTGTGCACCTTTACCCACTTAATAAAACTGTATCGTTCTGTTTCCATCTGAATGCCTCCTTCTGTTTTTATGGACATTAATGTCCGCAACTGTTATAATCATTGTAGACATTAATGTCCGCACAGTCAATAGCAACGGTTGCGGCGTTTTTGACATAAATGTCCACTATGGAGGAATTATAATGGCAAACAAAACTTCACAGAAAGTTCCAGTAAACAAACAGCGTTTCTTGAAAGTTCTAAAATTGCGTAACTGTAGCATAAGGAAATTGGGAGAAGCCTATGAACAAATAGAAAGAACCGAAAAAACTATTCGTCGATACTTAAATATCGGAGAGATGCCCCCTGACCTCTTAGACAAGATTGCAAAATATCTAAATGTTCATCCGGACTATTTATCAGGTGTATATGATGATGCCGCTGACTGCATAGAAGATAAATATCTTAGAGCCCTTTCCAAATCCTTCATCAAACCCGAAAAGTACCCTTATCTATTAAAGGCTAAAAGCGAGATAGAATATACATCTTACTTTGAAAATCTCCTCACCATGAATGATATTTCTATGGAGCAATTCAACACTCTCCCACCTGAAGAGCGGGTTCTTTTTCGCCAAGAAATGGTTGTTGCAATTCTTGGTGTGATTACTAAGCATTTTACAACTGACTCTCTCGGAAATAATCTTCAAGACGAACTTGACTACTGCAAATCATTTATAGGCGATTGCGACCCATTATCATATTATGCACATTTAGAGGGAATAGGTCTGCCAGATCCGAAATTTGATGATGCATCCTTTGGTAATCATGTGGGCACATCCCATCCTTAAATCATCGAAAACTGATTTTTCAATAGGATACCTAGTATCAAATTTTTATAACAAACAAGCCGGCGCACCAGCGCCGGCTCCCCTTACCATCTCACTATTCCATTCTACTCCACTGCAAGCCCCTCTTCCCGGATCACCTGCACCATCTCATCCACATACTTCGCGCACAACTCATCACTCTGTGCCTCAACCATCACACGAATCATCGGCTCCGTACCGCTCTCACGCAGAAGGATTCTTCCATCCTCGCCCAAAGCGGTGCTGATCCGATCCTTCTCTGCCTGCACACGCGCATTGCCGGTAACCGCAGCCTTATCCTCAACCTTCACATTCTTCAAAAGCTGTGGGTACATCTGCATCCCCCTGCACAGCGTGCCGAGACTCTGCTTCTTCTCCAGGATCACCTCCATCAGCATCAATGCCGTGAGGATTCCATCCCCGGTTGTCGCATGCTTACTGAAAATGATATGTCCGGACTGCTCTCCGCCGAGCACATATCCGTTGGCAACCATCGCCTCATTGACATACTTATCGCCAACCGTGGTCACACATACCTCAATGCCCTCCCGCTTCATCGCTTTGAACAATCCCATGTTGGACATGATCGTGGCAACCACCGTATTATTCTGCAGGCGGCCACATTCCTTCAGATACTTCCCACAGACATATAGGATATAATCCCCGTGCACTTCCATACCGTTCTCATCCACGGCAATGCACCGATCCGCATCTCCGTCAAACGCAAATCCGCAATCCAGATTCTTCTCCCGGACAAGTCTCTGCAGATTTTCGATATGTGTCGATCCACATCCCATATTAATGTTGGTACCGTCCGGCTCATTGCCAACCACATATGTTTTGGCTCCAAGCGCATCAAACACACTCTTTGCAATATTAAATGTACTTCCGTTGGAACAATCCAGCCCCACGCGCATGCCATCGTAAGATCTGGTAGCCAGAGAAATCAGATAGCCGATGTAACGGTTCCGTCCGATCGCATAATCCCGCGCCACACCAACTTTGTCACGCAATGCAAAAGGCAGTTCTCCCATCTCACCATCTATGTATTTCTCCAGTGCAGCTTCCACCTCTGCCGAAATCTTGTGTCCGTTTCCATCCATGACCTTGATTCCATTGTCATAATATGGATTGTGGCTGGCAGAAACCATAATGCCGCAGTCGAAATTTTCTGTACGGACTACATATGCCACACTTGGCGTAGTGGTAACATGCAGCAAGAATGCATCTGCCCCGGATGCCGTAATACCGGCAACCAGCGCATACTCAAACATGTAGCTGCTGCGACGTGTGTCCTTTCCGATAATGATCCGTCCCCTGTGATTCTGATTGTAATACCAGCCCAGGTAACGTCCAATTTTATATGCATGATCCGCGGTCAGTACTTTGTTTGCCTCACCGCGAAAGCCGTCTGTTCCGAAATATTTTCCCATTGTTCTTTATTCCACTCCTACACATCCAATGACATCAACATTCCAGTCTTTTAACATGCGAAGTTCCTTTTCAATCTCCTGATAGATCGATGTATCCGTAATCTCCACTAACACGACATGGCCAGCTTCCGAAGCTTCACGCATCGCTGCAGAATCATAACAGATATTCTCCCCATATACCACCTGAATACCACTTGCTTTCAGATGTTCGGTCAGCTTTGTGATCCATTCTTTCTTCATTCGCTCAATCTCTGAACCTGTCAGGAAAAGCTTTGTAATTCCTTCATTCTTACAATACAGTTCGATATTTGAAGAAGCCATCTGCAGGGATGCCTCCGGAGAAAGCATCTTCTGATTCCGATACTTGATGCGCAGTAAAAATCCAGTAATTCCCTTTGTGCGCTGCTCCCTGGTGATAATACCAAACTGACGCATCTTATAGTATCGCACCAACTCCTCTGCTGCCTGCAGCTTGTTTGATAATACAGCAATACAAACCAAATACAATGCGGCAAGAAATACTCCCATCACAAAACCAAGTACCACATATTTCTTGCTCAAAGCCGGAGCAGCAACCTGTACCGCTGCAGACTCTTCCTTGTCATCCGACTCCAAATTTTCCTCTCGCTCCAGTTCACTCAACTGATCCTCTGACATAGCAGACTTAAGAGTAGTAATCTGATCCCTGTAGGATTTGATCAGATTCGAAACATTGCCCTGAGAAGTTGCCAGATCCGAATCGGTACATATCTGATAATTTTCTGATACTAATACGAGCTTATGTCCGCCTATACGTTTACTGAATTCCGGTTGCTTCTTTTCCAGTTCATTCTGTATCTGCTTTGCCACACTTTCCAGACCCTTTTTATCTGTATACTTAATAATCACAGAAAATGTATTATCTGAGTTACTATATGCAGACACAAGTTCTGCCAGATACTTATCTTCCGACTTTGTAGAAACATCTTTCCATATCGTTTTCTGATCCACACCGTTATTGGCATAATCCACATAGGCATTCGCAATCGCGGATGTATAATCTTTCTTGCTGTCCTTCGTGTAATTCATCACAAAATCAGAGTCTATGTAATACTGTAATTCCATTCTGTGCTCCTGATAGGGATCAATGTTCATCAAAATCGAATTCTGCATATAATTGCTGTTTTTTTCAATTAAAAGATTTAAACTCTTTACATCATCGATCTGCTGTTGCTCGTCATCCGTAAGAACAACTGTCGGTTCCTGCTTCTCATCCTTTGGCTGCTGTGCCGCATGATATGCCCGCACGTCCTTTGCATACTTCACTCCCGGAAGTAAAATTGCAAACAACACCGCACATAAAATCCATAACTTCCATCCCATCATCACTTTCCAGAATAACTGGCGAAGTGAAATCTCCCTTACCTGATTTTCCATTTGTAATTTCTCCAATTCTTATTTTTGTGTACTTAATTGAGTGTACTTCTTTTTCATCTCAAATGCAAGCTTTTACCGTCTTGTAATATACAGCCCTAAAATGAAATCGAGTAGGAGGCGGTGACTAACCGCCGTCCTCTCACAGCACCGTACGTACCGTTCGGTATACGGCGCTTTCAATAGTTGACGTGCACAGACTGATAGGCTGTGGCTAAATCATAAAAGCCACTGTTTATCAGTCTTTCTTTTGTCATTGCCATGTTTACTGCAACTGTATGCGTTGCGAACCAATGTCCCCGTCGGGTATTACCCGCTTGCATTGCCAAGTCTTTGGGTACTCCCATATTGATAAGATTACGTACCTTCGTCCTCGGTTTCTTCCACTGTTTCCATATACACATACGTATTCTGTGATAGAGCCATCCGTTGATGTCATCTATGTTCTTCTTCATACTTGCAATTCCGTAGTAGTTAAGCCATCCCCTCGCATACACCTTGATTTTCTCAAGGCTTGGCTTGATTGACTGACATCGCTTACGGGAAGACAGTTCCTTCAGTCTGGACTTGAACTTCTTCCATGACTTCGGATGAACTCGGACATAAATGCCCTTTCCGTTCCTTCCCAATGCAAAGCCAAGGAATTTAAAATTTTGGATTGCAAACACACTGACAGTACGACTCTTTTCTCGGTTGACTGTAAGTTTCAGCCTCTTCTCAAGATATTTTGTACTGCTTTCCAAGAGTCTCTCTGATGCTCGCCTGCTCTTTGCAAGAAGCACGATGTCATCTGCATATCTTATGCATGGAACACCTCTTTTCAAGAATTCTTGGTCGAACTCATTGAGGTAGACATTTGCCAGCAATGGTGATAGATTTCCACCTTGTGGTGAGCCTTCCTCTGTATCAATGACTACTCCGTTTTCCATTACACCGCTTTTCAGATAGCGCTTTATCAGCTGTACTACACGCTCATCCTTAACATTCTTGCGAAGAAGGTCAATGAGGATTTCGTGATTAATAGTATCGAAGTACTTTGACAAATCAAGGACTACAGCAAATGTATAGCCTTGTTCGGCATACTCCTTAACCTTAAGTATTGCATCTTTTGCACTTCTGTTCGGACGATAGCCATAGCTACCCTCTACAAACAGCGGTTCATAGATTGGCACTAACTGTTGGGTTATTGCCTGTTGGAGTGTACGGTCTACCACTGTTGGTATGCCAAGCTTTCGCACACCACCATCTGGTTTGGGAATCTCAACTCGTCTTACTGGAGACGGAGTATACTTTCCACGATAAATGCGGTCGGTTATCTCTTGTTGATGTTCCTTTAGATAAGGAAGAGCCTCCTCAATGGTCATGCCATCAATTCCCGGCGCTCCCTTGTTTGCCTTAACTCTCTTATACGCTCTGTTAAAGTTGTCTTTATACAGTATCGCTTCCAAAAGTCTCGGCTGTGCACTGTCTCTTTCTTTCCATATCCGATTGAATGACCTAGACGCTTTCACATACCCTTCATGTTCCGCATTATCTCTTTGCGAACAGCCATTGTTTTCAATGTTTTCTGCCATAGACGGTCATTCCTCCTTTCTCGGTCATACTCAAGACTCCTACTGATTCGGTCCTTCACCTCTCGGCTACTATGACCTCTGCTGACTTCTGTGCGTTCAGCATTGCTTTATGCAATGGTTACCTCTTTCAAGGCGTACCGCACAGACCTCCCTAGGTACCACACGTTTCTTCCTCTCCATCCATCTGCCTCATTTATCATGCATGATTCCGTGTAGCTATTGGGCTTCAATTTGATATGCAACCTTACCCTCATGCATAACCTTATATGAGATTTCTGTCCGTCAGACCAGAGATTCGCCCATGAGTTAGTATGTTCCTCACATCCAGCTTCCTTCAGATTCCATCTCACGATGGACACCCTTGCTTTCGGCTATATCCTTCCCACTACCGGGCGGATTCGGGACTTTAACCCGTTAGAAACGTGCGCCGCTAGGCGCACATATGAAACAAAAAAAGCCTGCATTGCTGCAAGCCTTTCTTTGTCAGTTCCATATGCCTTCGTTAAGCTTTTGGGGGATATAGACTGGCTTAACTTCGTAAATATCCTTACCACACGCGTTGCACACGCCGAAGATTGTTTTTCCATCGTATTCCAGATGGTACACATTCGATCCACAGCCACACGGGTTGTATGTTTTGCCTCCATCGAGGACGTAGCTGTGGCACAATACACCATCCTCGCAATACTGGATTTTCCTTTTTCCTTCCATTTCTTTCTCCTTTCGATGACTTTTGTTTCCATATAGGAATATGAAACAAAAGAATACATGCAAAGAAGTCCGCCTTTTAACAGAAGAAGCTGTTTGTGATCTTGTTGCACTGGTACGTCAGCCACTGCACGACAAATTTACTTTCCCCATCTGGTTCATCCTCCGGTTCCGGGAACCCCAGCTGTGCGCAGGCATTCTGCGCCTGTTTTAAGACAAAATCCTTACTGTACCTGTTTAATTCCGCATCCCCGGCAAGGTAATGGGATAACAGTGCGCGGATTAAGTCCTTCCCGTATTTCTCATGCAGGAACGGGTAATCCGTGTCCTGCTGTTTGCACAAAATTTCGATTGGGCGGTACAGGGACAGCGGCAGGTAAAAAGACAACCCGCATAGATCAATATGCATCTTTTCCTGACGGTGCCCGAGTGCGTCATCTGTATCCATCTTTATTTTTCTTATTTTCTGCTCAAAATCCGACTGTTTTTCCCCAGTGATTCCAAGTTCATTCATAATATCTGCATTGTACTGCTGTCTGATCTGCAAATCTTCATCCTCCTTCTTCTTACTCTTTTAACAGAAATATGCGATGCCGTTTTGCAAACGGAAAAGGCAGACCTGTGTCAACAAAAAAAAGAAGAACCCGAAGGTTCTTCTTAATTCTGACGGTGCCGGCATTAACAGCATACCGGTATCGTCAAAGCCTCACGCTGTGTCCAGCCATCCATGATCCGGCGGTGATATGTCTGGTACTTAATATGATAGTGCTCACACATCTCAACCATGCTATTGAATGGTCTGTTCCGATGATCAAGAACAGGAGCCTTGATCTGTCCTGCGGAGAAAGCACTATAAGTTACTTTCTTGCGTACAAATCCAGTGTCAACAAACTCGATGTCGATATCGTCCTTTGTACGAAAAGAAACAATTCTTGCTTCCTGTCCGCAACGCATGGTACGGATCTCCCCAAGGTAAACCCTGGTAGGACTAACCGTACCTGCGTTGAAGGAACGGAGATCGGTGGAACAGATCTCATCATTGGACAGCTTGACTTCGATGTTTGCATAGCCGCGGAAAGCAACAATTTCGCCTTCCAGACCACACTTCATCATTTTCTTCTGTCCAACGTATTTCTGCTCGTCCTTCATCCGTCTCTTGGACTTTTCCGGTTTGTTTACAGCAATAGAACCTCTTTTGAAAGCATCATAAGTCATATGCTCTCTGATGGTTTTACCCTCAAACCGAACGTCAATGTCCTTATTCCCACGGTAGGCGATGATTTCTGCCATTACCCCACAGTTCATCATCTTTTTCTCACCTACGCGTGTGCGAGGACGTGGGCTTACGGATCCCTTTTTGAAAGAATCATAATTAACCCCGGATCTTTCTGTAGAGTTTTCAAATTCCACACTGATATTTGTACTCCGTGGGTAATCTGTGATCTCTGCGTCCATTCCGCAATGCATGGTACGGATTTCTCCGAGACGCATTGCTCTTTTTTCCTCATTAGAGAACTCGGCCAGTTTCTCCTTCTTAAAGTCAGAATATCTGACTCCGTGGCGGATATGTCCGGTTTCAAACCGGACATCCATGTCGTTGCAGCTGCGGTAGGCAATAATTTCTGCCATTAAACCGCAATGCATCATACGTGTTTCGAATTCTCTATTTTTTATTTCATTCTTATTCATAATAATTTTTTCTCCCTTCGATATGTGAAATTGTTTACATCACAAATATGAAATAAAATTTTTGTTCTGCGCGGATATCCATCTTTTCTTATAGTCAGCTTATGGAAAAATCTGTGAAAAATACCAGGCAAGCAAAGAACCGGAACAGATCGGCTGATCAGGCTGTATGAGTTTCTTTCGTGCCGCGAAGACAGCGACATCCTTGAATTGGTCGACAGTGGTACGTTCAACGATGTGATCCGCGGATCCGCAGGACTCGCAGCACGCAAAGCTGGAATCGATAACGACAAGGGATCTTTTGAGACAGCAGATGAGATGACTCTGTTCCGAGAAGACAACCGGGAAGGTAATGGAAGAAGCGGAAGCAAGTGTGCAAGATGAGGAATACTGATGCACAAAAAAACGGAGGGGTAATCCTCCGTTTTCTCTTTCTACTTGCAGACTGTGTAATTGTCCAGCTGGCTGTCATACACGTACACGCTGTCTGACAGGAAATCCTTCGGGTCCAGTGTTGCACTTACTTCGCGGACCATGTTGATGGATTCTTTCACCATCCCGTCAAGGTCTTCTTCATCCTTAGCCGGATAAATCAAAAGCTCATCCACGCTGCTTGGCAGGATCAGGAGTTTCTTGCATTGATACGCTCTGCACAGCCGCTTCATCAGCGACGGATACGCAAGCGTTGTCGCACCTGCTAAATGCTGCTTGTTTGTCAGAATGTAATATCCAACATCCGCAACCGGTGCGTCCAGTCTTTCTGACACAAAGGAAGCCAGTTTGATAACTTCCGGTGGAAAGAGCCGGGCTGTATTTGTTTCCGCTATGCTATATAACGCTTCTGGAGATACCCCCCATTTTTTCGCATGCTCATTGCGGATTACAATGTTTGCAGCTTGTCCCAGTTTACTCATGACATTGTACTTAAAGATGACCACAAGATCACCTGTAATGTCAATGTACGGAACTTTTTCCAAAAGATCTTTATTATGTTCTCTGTTAATGAGGGTCATAATGATCCTTTCTTTTGCTTTTTCGAAGTCCGTGAACTGGCTTGTGTCGAAATCAGCTTTCGGCATATTTGCTTCAATAACTTCAAGAAACTGTTTAGCCAGCACTACTACCGGAACATCAAAGTCCTTCTCCGGGTCAAGGTATACCACCGGTGATATATTGACGGAAGAATCATGAACGGTTAATCCCGTCATCGACTTTCCGTTACGGTTTAAGCCATGGTAAATCTTTACTTTCTTACCAGACATCTCCTCCATTGCTGCCTTTACTTCCTCTGCTAATTTTTCTAAATTTCTCATGTTTCGTTCTCCTTTCAAAATAACAATTTTTTACATAGAGAATATGAAATGAAATTTTTGTACCAAGAGAAAGCAGACCAGAAATGGATCAGATCTCGTACAGACTCTGTGTTCTCCTGTCGTAAAACTTGACTACCTTATTCGGATCCGACGTAAACATCACCACCTGGTTTAAATCACTGGCTGCCGACAGGTTCAGTTCCTTGATTGCGACCGGACGGCCATTTGTCTTAAGCACGGTTGATACCGCTGCAAACAGTGCTTCCTTTGCATCCCCGCTTAACTCATCAAATGCACGCATCTCGTCTTTGCTTGAAAATGATACCTTGAATTCCTCCGCGTATGCCTCGATATTTCGGATAAAGAAGTTCCGGAGGTTCTTTACGATTGATGGCCGGAAGTTTTTACTGGATGACATGATGGAAAGTACCGTTGGAATCGAGAACGGTTTTCCATCACTCCCTTTTAAGCACATGATGTTGTCGAGCGCATTGCAGGTGTAGATGATCTCATGGATGTGCTGCCCTACTTCGTCTTTCACATACAGGATATTCGTGATGTTTTCCGGTGTGTTTTTTACGATATCCTTCTGTGCGGCACTGCTGATCTGCGCAAGTTTTCTTTCTTCTTCCTGGTTTTTCTCCCGATTCTCTGTTTTCGGTGCAATGATTTTCCAGAAATTGAAAAGAAGCGCTGCCACAAATGCATCCGACCGGTCTACCGTATCCTCTTTTTCATACTGCGTACAGTACATATAGACGAAGTTGGCGGTAGATATGATATGGTTGCACAGATCTCTGTCGGTCTTTTTTGTTGCATTCAGTCTCCTTGAAATTCTTTTATAGCTTTCATTTTCCAGAACTTCGTCCGGAATATCAAATATACGGATGTTGCTCATAATTTTATATTTCCTCCATTTCTCTTCTTTATAAAGAAATATGACAGTATCTTTTCTACTGTTTTAAATAAAGTTACATTGTTCCATCCCTTTTCCTTCATTGCTTCCGCCATTTGAGTCGCTGTCAAAGACACGTCCTTATCCCAGAGAAAAAGCATCAATTCTTCCTGTCTAGGTGATAATGTTCCTTTTGGTGTTTTCATATATTTGTCCTCCATCTTATGTATATTTATTTTATTTATTTTATACTATTATAACACGCATTATGTTGGAAAAGAAATGTTTTTAAATATTCTTTGTAATATTTTTTGGCTGTATAGTGTCATGGACAGCCTTATACTCATTTCTTTTATCAAGAAGAAATATTTTCTTACTTTTCAACATTGAAGAAAAAAATTTCTGTTTATTATGATTGCATCCAATTGACGAACCAATGTCTTTTCCAACAATGTTATTCATCATCTTCATTGTTATTTTACGTATATTACACATTGCTACCTCTTTTCTTAAATTATTGCACCGTTTCTGGAAAAGTCAAAGGATCTCAAACATTTTTTATGATTATTTTTTCACAAATATCTCGTTTGAATCAGGATCATAGTAATAAAATTTATCTCCACACATAAGTGGTAGATACTTATATTCTGGCTCTCCAGGAAGCGGATCATCATTGTATACCATTTCGAATACCATATGGCCAGATAAATTGTAATATAAATTTGGATAATCTTTGATTTGCTTCATATTAGTTAGTTTTTTGGGTATGCTTCTTAGTTTTTCCACTTCTATTCTCACATCTCCAGTTCCATATTTTAATATGTTTATTTCAGCCTTGCATCTGTGATTGATTTGTTTTTTAAATCTGTAATATTCATCTACATCCTTCGTGTAATAAGATATATACTGCGAACCATACTTTATATCGATTTCATAAGGCATAGTTATAGGTGTTTTAACATGTTTAGTTCCATCTACAATAGTTACATCTGCAGTTATCGTTTCTTCTGAAATTAGTCTACCCTTATACAGATAAAATGGCATCATTATGAGGTATACGAACGCAACAATAAAAACACCACATATAATGACTCTGTACGGGAAAGGTGTCCCCGCCCATTCGTCATCCCCATTCATATTCATTATTTTTCCATTATTCATAAATACTAAGCTGGATACCACAACTGAATCCCAGTTGTCACCCGTAATGTTTTCCTAAATACCTTAATGAATGTAAAACATCACTGTTACCAGCTATCCTCCTTTTCTTTTATTTTTTTTGTATTCGCTGGTATGTAAAATGTTGCCGCCACCTGTTCATTACAAATCTTTTGTTCGCTCTGTTGTTCAGCTGTTGCGTGAGTTGTCGATACTTTTCTTTGGCTCATATGCATAGCTCCCTTTAAAACCATTCCATTGGTGTACCAGTGTCGATACAGTCTTTGACAATTTTCTTTAATTTTCTCATATTTTTCTCTCCTTAGATTTTTGTTGTTGACGTTTTAACCCTTACAACATACATATTGCGCCATTTAAAAAATCGTCAAAAAGATTGTTAAACTTTTTTAAAAGACCTAAAAAATATCTGCAAACAGATGCACTGCCAGCAGACCTTTCTTATATCCTATTTTATCTTTTTCATATCCTCTTTTGATAAATGTACAACAATCTGCTTATACTGACTTCGAATCAGAGGGTTTTTCTTTTCCATAAATTTTTCCTCAATATACGATGTTCCAGTCGTTTCTGCAAAGACTTGCAGATGTTTTTCTCCTTCGCTGCTTCCGATATCGAAGCGATCTGTATAAAAGAAAATATTCTTTGTTTTTCCAGACTCGTCCTGTACAACCGCCTTAACCCTTGTTCCATTTTCATTCACAATTTTGACGATATTGTATTGATTGTAGGAAATAGTCTGGTATGGAATATCTTTTATTTTCTCCATACTGTATATTGGAAAGCAGATCGCAAGCGCCAGCGCAACCAAACCAACACTTAACGCAGATGTTATTTTATCTTTTTTGATGATTTTCTTCTTACAAAGCCAAATCACAACGAGCTCAATGATGAGTGCGCCAACCAGTATCTTGCAATATAAAGTTGATGCAAATGCTACAAAATTTTCCATATTCTCCTCCATTCGTAAAGTTTATTTATCTCTTCCACACACACCACGGATTACACGCGGAATCCGCAAACCCGTAATGATTTTCTGGGCCTGTTCTCTGGAGATATTTTCAAGGTTCTGCAGTTCCGGGAAAAAATGTTTTTCGTAAAACAATACTTTCTCTTCACCAAAATATTGAATCCTTTTCTTTATTAAACGTTTTTGTTTTTCTGTTGGACACATTTCGATCATTTTCTCTCCTTTTTTTCTTACTATTTTCTTACCAACGCTTATTTTTTAATGGATTCTGACAAGTTATCTTTTAGGAAATCAAGCGGGAATCCTCGGTTATTTAATTGCCGAGATGAAAGCATTA
>OICE01000325.1_pt1 | contig 14653 bp, 10 predicted proteins | sample 1581171 | NCBI WGS metagenome assembly OICE01 (sample SAMEA3882545, study PRJEB24775) | human gut metagenome | biome: human-associated habitat; feature: intestine environment; material: feces | place: Netherlands | collected 2009/2010 | reverse complement strand
GGTTGATGTCCTGGATCAGCTCCAGGATCTGCCGGGTGGTTTTGGGGTCCAGGGCGCTGGTGGCCTCGTCGCACAGCAGCACCTTGGGGTTGGTGGCCAGGGCGCGGGCAATGGCAATGCGCTGCTTCTGGCCGCCGGAGAGCTGGGCCGGGTAGGCGTTGGCCTTATCGGGCAGGCCCACCATTTCCAGCAGTTCCTTGGCGCGCTTTTCGGCTTCCTCTTTCTTCACACCTGCCAGCTCCATGGGGAAGCAGATGTTCTTCAGGCAGCTGCGCTGCATCAGCAGGTTGAACTGCTGGAAGATCATCGTGATCTCCCGGCGGCGCTGGCGCAGCTGGGCAGGCGTGAGCTTTTCCATCTCCACGCCGTCAATGACCACGCTGCCCTCGGTGGGGCGCTCCAGCAGGTTGATGCAGCGCACCAGCGTGGATTTGCCCGCGCCAGACATGCCGATGATGCCGTAAATCGAACCATCCGGGATGGTCAGGCTGATGTCCTTCAGCGCATTCACTGCGCTGTCCTTCATCTGGAAGGTCTTGGAAAGGTGTTTGATCTCGATCACAGAAATTGCTCCTTGCTGTTGAATAAGCTCCTTCAGTCAAATCCTTACGGATTTGCCAGCTCCCTCATAGAGGGAGCCTGAAACAGAACGGTCAGGCAAAGGCCCCCTCCCTGAGGGGGCTGTCACCGCAAGGTGACTGGGGGAGTTCGCTTAACCCTCGATCGGGCTCAGGTCGCTCTGCTTGCCGCCGTAGATGCCCATGGGCTCAACGTGGATACCGGCAACGGAGACCAGGTGGGTGCCCTTCTCCTCATTGAAGTTGTCCAGATAGGGCTGATGCTGGAAGTAGTTGGTGTCGCACTGGCCATCCTCAACGATGGTGTTGGGGATCACATAGTCATCGTACTCCTGGATGTCCAGCGTAATGCCCTTGTCGGCCAGGATCTGCTTGCAGACCTCCAGGATCTCGCAATGGGGAGCGGGGGTGGCAGCGCAGCTGACAGTCTCACCGTTCAGTGCGTCATAATCGATGGAAGGATCATAGCCGTCGGTGGGGTCCTCCACAACAGAGACCACAGCGCCGCCGTAGCTCTCGGTCATAAAGTCCTTGACCTGCTGGCTCTGCAGGGCAGCGACCAGAGCCTTGATCTTGGGCTCCTCCTCGTTGCCTTCCTTGCAGACCAGAACGTTGACGTAGGCAGAGGTGCCATCCTCCATGGCCAGAGCGTCGGTCATGGGGTCCAGACCGGCGGAGATGGCGTAGTTGGAGTTGATGACAGCGTAGTCCTCATCCTGCAGGACGTTGGGCACCTGAGCAGCCTCGACCTCGTCCACATTGACGTTCAGGGGGTTCTCCTCGATATCGTTCTTGGTGGCGGTCAGGCCTGCATCTGCCTTCAGCTTGAAGAAGCCGTTCTTCTCCAGCAGGGTCAGAGCGCGGGCCTCGTTGGTGGTGTCGTTGGGAACAGCGACCTTGATCTTGTCCAGCTTGGCAGCGGTGGAGGCAGCCTCAGAGGATGCAGCGCCGGAAGCGGCGGAGCTTGCGGTGGAGGAAGAGCCGCCGCAGGCGGTCAGGGCAGCGGCAGCAGCGGCCACGCCGGAAACTTTCAGAAAATTACGACGAGTGATCTTAGACATTTTGTTTTCCCTCTCTACTTTTACAAAAATGTTTTTGTGCGGTGCGGCACAATCCGCACCCTTTGCACCGGAAGCAAAATAAAAAACGCTTCCGTCCTCAGCGGGCATACACCCACAAGGACGAAAGCGTAAAACTTCCGTGGTACCACCTTGGTTTACTGTCCCCTCACAGAGACAGCCTCACTGCTGCGGCGTTTTGCAACGCGACAACCGGACGCTGTAACGGGCGCTCCCGTCGCAGGCTTAGCACTCTTGCACTTCGCCCCCGCGGCTCCGAGACCATTTTCAGTTCCCTGTTTCCTGCCCTTTTCCACCGCCCGGGCTCTCTGGAAGGATCAATGCGAAAACCTACTCTTCTCTTCACAGCCATTTTTGTGATATTGCATACATAATACCCCACTCTTCCGGGTTTGTCAACCCTTTCAACGAAGTTTTTCAGTAGGGAATTGCCCGCTTACTGCTGGCCGGCATCCTGCTCCGTGCTGTACAGCACCATCAGGTGGTTGGCACTGGCTTCCAGCTGGGATTTTGCCTGACGGAGGTTCGCTTCCTCGGTCTCGTTCATCTTTTCGGGCTTATCCTTGCGCAGGCAGCGGCGCAGGCTGGCAAGGTCGTTCTTGACTCGGTTCTTCTCGTCCTTGTCCAGCTCTTTTTTGCACTTGGAGAGGGCCTCATCCACCTTGTAAGCCAGCATCTCGGCCTGGTTGTGGAGCTCCAGCCGCTCCCTGCGGCGGGTATCCTCCTCCTCGTAGGCGGCAGCATCGGCCATGGCGCGCTGGATCTCGTTCTCAGAAAGATTGGTGCTGCCGGTGATGGTGATGTTCTGCTCCCGCCCGGTGCCCAGATCCTTTGCAGACACCTTGACCACGCCATTCACATCGATGTCAAAGGTGACCTCGATCTGGGGCTTGGAGGAGAAGCCGGAGCGGATGCCGGTGAGCTTGAATTTGCCCAGACTCTTGTTGTCGCGGGCAAAGTGGCGCTCACCCTGCAGCACGTTGATCTCCACGCTGGTCTGCATGGGGCGGGCCGTGGTAAAAATCTGGCTCTTGCGGGTGGGAATCATACTGTTGCGGGTGATGAGGGGGGTGGCCACGCCGCCCAGCGTCTCAATGGACAGCGTCAGCGGGGTGACATCCATCAGTACAAGGCCCTGCGCGGCCGCGCCGGTGGCACCGGCCAGCTTTCCGCCGCCCTGCAGCAGACCGCCCTGCACGGCGGCACCCATGGCCACGCATTCATCGGGATTCAGGGTGTGGCTGGGCTCACAGCCCAGCAGCTCCCGGACCTGCCGCTCCACAGCGGGCATCCGGGTGCTGCCGCCCACCAGCAGGACTTTGCCCAGCTGGCTGGCGGAAATCCCGGCATCCCGCAGGGCGTTCTGCACCGGGGTCACGGTACGGGCCAGCAGGTCACCGGTCATCATCTCAAACTGGGGGCGGCCCAGGCTCAGATCCAGATGGTGAGGGCCATCCTTGCCCACCGCGATAAACGGCAGGTTCAGCTGGGCGGAAAGCGCGCTGGAAAGCTCCTTCTTGGCCTTTTCCGCTTCCTCCTTCAGGCGGCCCATGGCGGCGGGGTCCTTGGTCAGATCGATGCGGTCAGACCTGCGGAATTCCGCCACCGCCCACTCAACGATGCGCTCGTCAAAGTCATCGCCGCCCAGATGGGTATCGCCGCCGGTGGCCAGCACCGTAAAGGTGCCGTCCTCGATCTCAATGATCGAAACATCAAAGGTGCCGCCGCCCAGATCATAGACCAGGATCTTCTGGGGGGCTTCGTTGTCCAGGCCGTAGGCCACCGCGGCGGCGGTGGGCTCGTTGATGATGCGCAGAACATTCAGGCCCGCAATGCGGCCCGCGTCCTGAGTGGCCTTACGCTGGCTGTCGTCAAAATAGGCAGGCACCGTGATGACGGCCTCGGTCACCGGTTCGCCCAGATAGCTCTCGGCATCGCGGCGGATCTTGGTCAGGATCATGGCGCTGATCTCCTGCGGGGTCAGATCCCTGCCATCGATATGCACCCGGTGATCAGAACCCATGTACCGCTTGATGCTGGACACCGTGCGGCCGGAGTTTGTGGCGATCTGGCGCTTTGCCGCGCCGCCCACCAGACGCTCGCCGTCCTTGGTAAAGGCCACCACGCTGGGGGTGGTGCGCTCACCTTCGGCGTTGGTGATGACCACAGGCTTGCCGCCCTCCACCACCGCCACGCAGGAGTTGGTGGTGCCAAGGTCGATTCCGATCACTTTGCTCATAGTGCTTGTCCTCTTTTCTTCGGCGCAGAATATTTCCTTGAATATCTTACCGGTTTCCTATGACGATTTCTTAGAACAAATGTAAAGAAACTGTGTTTCAGGCGTTTTTATCGTCGGCCAGCAGCTGATCGGTCAGCAGTTCAGCCTCCCGCAGCCAGTCGGCAGCATCCGTTTCGCCCTCGGCCTGCAGGATCCGAAAGCCCTGCACGGCTTCGGCCACCTGCAGCAGCGCCTTTTTGCGGGAGAGGTACTGGGTCTCGTACTGGGCAAGGCGCAGGCAGACCTGCGGGGTGTAGGCGATGTCCGGCACCTCCCGGGCAGCGCTCTGGGCGCGGCGGTAGTATTGCAAAGTCTCCGCCATCTCCCTGCCCGATGCGGCACAGTCATCCCCCAGGGCGATCATGGCCTGCACCTCCCCGGCCTGTGCGGCTTTTTTCCACATCCGCCGGGCCTGGGTCTTATTCTTCCGGGCACCCCGGCCATAGTACAGGCAGTCTCCCAGGGCAGAAAGCGCCTCGGCGCTGCCCGCCTCGGCGGCGGCAGTGTAGCGGGCCGCTGCCTCCGGCCAATTCCCGGCCCGGGCGGCGGCGTGCCCGGCTTCCAGCTCCTGAGCGCCGGGGTTGTCGCTCCCCCGCTCCGATTTCAGCAGCCCGCTGAGCAGGGAGACATCCAGCGTGGCAGAGCTTGTCCACGGGTCCAGCACCACACCATCGATGCCGTCCGTTTCCAGCGCATACTCCATGGCGCTGCGCAGGCTGCGCTCCACCATGGGGCGGGTGGCGCTGGCCTTTTCCGCCTCGGCGTTCTTTACCGAGGTGAACAGCGGCAGATAGTTCCGCTCTTTCCGGGTGTGGAGCAGCCAGGGCTGCAGGCCCTCGGCCCGCTCCTCCGGGATGGGCAGGTGTGCCCAGGGGGCGGCCCCGCTCTGGGGGTCCACCGCCGCATCCAGCGGAACCAGCACCTTGGTCTGCAATTCCAGCGCATAGTTCAGGGCGTTCATCAGGCTCCAGAAATGTTCCTCGTTCTGCTCCCGGTACAGCCGCGCCACGGCCTCCTCCACAAACGGGCAGCCTGTGCCCACCGGCCCGTACTGCGGCGCAGTCCGCTTTTTTCCGCTGCCCACCGGCCGGAAGCGCCGACCGCCCATGTTGTATGCCATTTATCTCACCCTTCTTTTTCATCAATAGGATAAGTATAGCAGGAATCCGCAAATTTCACAATATTTTCCCGCAGGCAGCCGAACGCAAAAACAGCAGGCGGCTGCACATGGCCGTCTGCTGTTCGGTTCACCCTTCTGCCGGTTTCTCCGCATCGTCCAGATAGTTCTCGATGCTGCCGATGCTGTACCGGTTCTCGTTGGCTTTCACGCTCCGTGCACTGGCATCGTAGCAGGCTTCCAGAATGGGCATCACTGGCTGCTGGCCCTCCGGGTCGGTCAGATGTCCGATGGCCCGGGCCTCATAGTAGTTGTCGATGATCTGGTTCACGATCCGTTTGCGGTCACGGAGCGGAGTCTGCAGGTTGGCCAGCAGCTCCTGCCGGATGCCGCAGCTGTTGCTGCCGTGGTCGCCGAACAGGATGTAATACTCCTGCTCGATCTCCAGCGGTGCAGCCTGATGCAGATAATAATCCGCCAGTGTCCTCCGCTTCTTTTCGGTGCTGAAGCCCTTGATATCCTCCATGCCGCGCGGAAAGAGTTCCGGATGCAGGATCCACATTTCATAGGGCCCCACCGGCAGGTGCAGAGTATCGAATACATCCAGAAAATCCTCCAGCGCAATGCGGATCTCGCCCCGCTCCCATTTCTGAATGGTGCGCTTGTCCCGCCCCAGCATATCCGCAAGCTCCTGCTGGGATCTGCCCGCCACGTTCCGGGCAAAGGCAATGGCTTCCCCGATTCGGTTCCGGTAGTTGGTCATATTCTTTCCCTCCTGACACACACTTGTACACCAGGCATTCCAACGTCTGGCGACATAAAATACTTTCCTCTGATAAAAGGATAATGGTTTGTCCCGCCTTCTGTCAAGAGTTGCAAATTCAATCACTTCACGTCAAATTTTTGTTAAATGTGTCATTCAAGCCGGACAGCCGCCTTTTTTGCAGAGATTTTGCCGCTCCGCGGGGCATCCGCCCCCTGTCTTAACCAACGTTCGGGCCATTTTGTCCTTTTTCACCTGCCGGAGGCGGCCGGATGTGTCAGGTGCACCGCAACACGCAACGCAAAATATTTTTTGCAAAAAATTCCTCTTCGGCAGGTTTTTCCCAGCGCATCCGTTTCCATACACGCAAAAACCGCCCATAGCCGTCAAAAACAGCCATGGGCGGGTGCTTTTTCTTTATGCCAGTTTATTCAGCCTTACGGCAACGTAGGGATCAGGGAGCTTGAGCTCGTCAGCAAGGTCGGCTTCAGATTCGTACTTCTCCGCCGCCATGCCCACCACAACGCTGCACACGTCAAAGCGTCCGGCGGGCGAAAGGGCCGTAACCTTGGCTTCTCCATCGGCAATGGCGGTCACCACGCCATCCGCATCCACGGTAACGACACCGGGGTTGCTGCTGACCCATGTAATGGGCACACTGCCGCCGCCTTCCACCGCAACGGTGGCCGTCAGACGTTCCTGGGTGCCCACGGTGCGGAGCAGCAGGTCACTCTTGTTCAAGGTCACCTTGCCGATATCCGAAGTCACCGTGACGCTACACCGCAAAGCCTGGCCGTTGGAGACCATTGCCGTGATGGTGGTGGTGCCCGCCGCTTGAGCCGTGACAAGGCCCTTGTCGCTGACTGTGGCAACCTCGGGGTTGCTGCTCATCCACTGGTAGACATAGAGGAAGGAGTGGTCGCTGTTGGTCAGCTGGAGCTGGTGGGCGGGGTGCAGGTCATTGTACTGCAGCACAAGGCTCAGGCTGGTGGTATCCAGCGTGGGCTTTTTTCTGGCTGCTTCTTCATTTTTGCGGGTCACGGTCACCTTGCAGGCGGCACGTTCGCCGTGGTCGGAGATGGCTGTGATGATGGCAGTGCCCGCATTGCGGCCCGTCACCTTGCCGTCGCCATCCACCGTGGCAACATTGGAGTTGCTGCTCATCCAGACGATGAAGTAATAATCGCTCTGTCCGCTGGTGTACAGGTAGCCCTTGGGGCGGGGGTCATCATCGGTGATCTCCAGCTCCATCTCGGTCAGCTCCAGTTCCAGCTTGGAGCCGGTTCCGGTCAGGCTTGTCAGCACACCGGGCGCGGCCTGCGCGGGCAGAGGGGCAGCCAGCAGGGCCCCGCTCAGAGCCAGCAGGGCCAGAAGCCGCCCCGCGGTTTGGAATTTCCATTTCATTGGGTCGAACTTCCCTCCTTGTTTCATCCCATGGGATCAAAGGAATGCCGCACACATGGAAAAATTTCGCGTCCATGATTTTTCTCACTATTGATTTATTTTACACGTCCGGCCAATGTGGGTCAAGTTTTTCGCCCAAAGTGCTGTGCTTTCGCACCCGATTTCGTGGACTATACCAGTTTTTCCGGAAAATTTTGTGCAAAAAGAACGCCGCAGCCCCGGCGTGGGAGCTGCGGCGTTCCGGACAGGATCAATAATTATGCTTCTTCAACTCAAAGTAGCTCTGGGGATGTGCGCAGACGGGGCACTTGAGGGGTGCGGACTTGCCGATGTAGGTATAGCCGCAGTTCCGGCACTGCCAGACCTGCTGTTCCTCACGGGCAAAGACCTTGTTGTTCTTCAGGTTCTCAGCCAGCTCACGGTAGCGCTCCTCGTGCTCCTTCTCGATCTGTGCCACCATGGTGAACAGGGCGGCCAGCTGGGGGAAGCCCTCTTCCTTGGCTTCCTTGGCCATGCGGGGATACATCTCGGTCCACTCGTCGTGCTCACCGCCGGCGGCCATTTCCAGGCAGGTCATGGTGTCGGGGATGGAGCCGCCGTTCAGGGCCTTGAACCACATCTTGGCGTGCTCCTTCTCGTTGGCGGCAGTCTCCTCAAAGATGGCAGCCAGCTGCTCATAGCCTTCCTTCTTGGCCACACTGGCGAAGAAGGTGTACTTGTTGCGGGCCTGGCTCTCGCCTGCAAATGCTTCCCACAGGTTCTGTTCGGTCTTGGTACCCTTGAGTTCCATATTCATGCTCTCCTTTTATGATGCGTAGTGTGCGTATCATCTCGCCGCCGGTGACCGCCGGGGCATTCCTTCTGAGAGTATTATACCAGAGTTCGCCAAATAAATCAAGAATAATTCCTATTTATTTGAGAATCATTCTCAGTTATGCTGTTTCAGGGCGCAGACCGCAATGCTCAAAGCACTCCAAGCTGCCTGATACATCAGGACAGCGGCCACCGACAGGGTTCCGATGCTGCCCGCGTAGGTCAGCAGAACACCGATGACCACCGAGAACCAGACCGAGACCATCTGCACCGTGGTGGCGCTCGTCTCGGCGTTCTGGGCCTTTTCCGCCGCGCGCAGGCCGCCGATCAGGCTGGCAAAGCCCTTATCATGCAGCATACAGCAGCGGGCCGTCTCGTCCGGCTGGGCAGGGGTCAGCGCGCTGCACTGCTCCTGATCCAGCAGGGTGACCATGCCCTCCGGCAGGCGGTAGGCCTCGGTGATGTGCTTTGCGGTCAGGCTGGGGTCCAGACTGGTGACCAGCAGACGGATGTTCTCCTGCTGCAGGGCGGCAAGGCTGCGGGCGATGTTGCGGCCGCCCACATAGCGGATCACGAACATGGCATGCACGTTGCCGGACACCGCCAGATACAGGATCTGCAGCGCGCCGTTCTGGGAGTGCTCATCCTCATACTCCTGCTCGGGCAGGGGCACCCCCTCCCGCTCCATGTACAGCCGGTTGCCGATGAGCACCCGGTTGTTATCGCACCAGGCGGCAAAGCCAAGGCCGTGGTGGACCTCCAAGTCCTTCACAGGGTACAGGATCTCGGTGCGGTCCTCGATGATCTGGCGGAACAGGCCCCGCAGGGTCTCACAGCTGTGGTTGAGGACACTGGCCGCATAGAGGATGGCACGGTCGATGCGGCCGCCCTTGAAGATGCGGATATCCTCCAGATTCACGCTGTCGGCGGTAAAGAGCTCGTCGGCATCCACCTGCACGGTGTCCACACCGCCCAGCTCCTCAATGGCAGCCCAGCCGGGCACCACGGCACCGGCGGCGGCTGCGGTCTTTTGCAGGCGCAGAGACGCGATGCCCGCAACCAGGGTGGAGGACAGCGGTGCACCCATGCAGAGCATGGAGGTCAGGGCTGCGGCCATGCCGTTGGGCCCGCCGCCAAACAGCAGGAACACCAGCCCGCTGAGCACGGCGGCACCCAGCAGGATCAGGGCTGTCTTGCGGGCGCGGCGCTCACTGGCGCGCTCCCCGAAGCTCTGCTCCACCAGCGCCTCGTCCCACTGGACAGGGCGGCTGAGCAGCACCCAGGGGTCTTTCTGATCCAGGCTCCGGGCCAGCACCCGGATCAGGTCCTTATCCCGGACACGGAACGCGCCCTGCAGCCCCTCGGGGGATCGGGCGGCAAGGGCATAGCCGTTTCTGACGGCAGTCAGCAGGACACGGCTGCCCAGCAGGGCCAGGAACAGGCCCAGTGCGGCCACGCCGGAAAGCAGCGTCCAGCTGGAGTTCTGATAGCTCTGGGCGTTGAGCAGGGCGACCGCGGCCTGCACCAGCGCACCACAGGCGGCCAGCGCCGGCATGGTGTCTGCACTGGGGCGGCCCTTGAGGCCCTGCAGGCCATCCCGCAGGACAGGCCAGCCCACAGCCAGCGCACCGGCCAGAAAGAGCAGGTTGGCGGCATAGAACGCCGCCGGGGCGATCACGGGGTCAAGGGAGGCCACAGGGGCCAGCAGCCCCTCGGCAACAAGGCCAAAGTGGAGCAGTACCACGGCAAGGATGCCCTCCAGCACACACCGCAGCGTCAGCTCCGCGCCCATCCGGCGGAGCTTCTCCCCCACCTGCTCGGGCGTTTCCGGCTCGGCTTCCTCTTCAGGCTTCTCCTCAGCCTCCGGCGCGGCAGGGGCCACTTCCTCAGCAGGCTGGGCCGGGGCCTCCTCTGCCGGTGCGGCAGGCCGGGCGGGTGCTTCGTCCTCTTCCAGTCCCATCAGCGGCAGGCTCATGCTGTCGTCCTTGCTGGGGGCCTCGGTGCGGGTAGGGGCTTGCGGCTCGTTCTCGTCCGCGCCCTTGCCAAAGAACTGGAAAGCCTTTTCCGGTTCCGGCTCAACCTCTGGCGCGGCTTCCGGGGCAGACTTTGCCTGCTTTACCGACTGATCCTCGGCAAACACCATGGGGATGGCCGGGCCCTCAGGCGCTGCGGGAGCTTCCGGCTCCACGGCCAGCACCTCTTCGGGGGCATCCTGCACCTCCTCCACCGGGGCGGGCTTGGCAGGCTTGGGGGTGCCATAGAGCATGGCCTTGAGTTCGGCCATCTCTGCATCCTCCTGCTGCTCCTGCGGGGTCAGGGGTTCCTGGCGGTGGGGCGGCTCCGGCTTTTTCTCGGGCTGGGGTGCGGGCCGGGGTTCCGGCTTCGGCGCTGCGGGGGCTTCCGGCGCGGTGGGCAGAGCCACAGGCTCTGCTTCCTCCAGCTCTCCGGGCTCCAATGCCAGCTCCAGGCCGGCCTCGGCTTCTTCCTCATGGCCCAGCACGATCTCACCCGTGGGCGGCAGCTCATTCTGCACGGCCGGGGCGGCGGCAGGCTCCTCTTTGTCCTTTTCGCGGTGAAAGAGTTTGCCCAGCAGGCTGCCGGTATTCTCCTTTTCCTCATCGCGGCGCTTCATCTCTTCGGGCACCTGTGCCACGCTGGTGCTGAAAAACGTGCGGAACTTCTCGTTCTGCGCATCGATTTCTTCCTGTGTCAGCTCTTTGCGCTTATCATCTTTTGGCATCCTAGTCCCTCCCTGTTCTGGTCACGGCGGTCTGGCCGCTGTTTCTTACTCTGCGGCGCGCTGGCTCTGGATCTCGTACAGGATGATGCCAGCCGCCACCGAAACATTGAAGCTGTCCACACCGGTGCCCTGAGCGGCCATATCCAGCCGCACCACACCATCGCAGAGCTTTTTCACCAGCTGGGATACACCGCTGCCCTCGCTGCCCAGCACCAGTGCGATGGGGCCGGTCAGGTTGTTCTTGCGCAGGGGCACACCGTCCATATCAGCACAGTAGACGAACACCCCCTGATCCTTCAGGCGGCGGATGGTCTCGCCGATGTTGGCCACGCGGGCCACAGGCAGGCGCTCGGCCGCACCGGCACTGGACTTGATAACGGTGGGGGTCACGGACGCGCCGCCCCGCTTGGGGATGACGATGCCGTGGGCTCCGCACAGCAGAGCAGAGCGCATCACCGCGCCCAGATTATGGGGGTCCTCGATGCCGTCACTCAGCACCAGGAAAGGAGGCTCCCCCTTCTCTCTGGCAACGTTCAGCAGGTCCTCCACGGTCACATATTCGATCTCGCTGGCAAAGGCAGCCACGCCCTGGTGGCTCTCGGTGCCGGTCATCAGGCGCAGCTTATTGGGGTGCACCCGCTTGACCGTGGCCCCGGCCTCCTTGGCCATGGCGGTATAGTAAGCTGCCACGGCGGGGGCCATGCCCTCCGCGATCAGCACGGTATCCACGCCGGAACCGCTCTTGAGCAGCTCGGTCACGGGGTTTTTGCCGTAGACCAGGCTCTCATTCTTGGGCTGCTCCTCCGTGCTGCTGCGGCGGGGGCGGCGCGGCATTTTCTGTTCGTCCATTGATGTGTTCTCCTTCCATTCTATGGCAAGGCGGGCCGTTTGAGCCGCGCCATGGTTTCGTTCTGTTTCAGTTTTACTATATTTTGACACTGATACATTCTAAAGTATAGCATACCCCGGCATTCTTCGCAATGTTTACCGAAGGCAAAAGTTTTCCACATTCAGCAGGCTATACAATCGGTAATTCGGCTCAATTTTTTCCACATGTTGAAAACCCGGTGGAAAATGTTCAAAAATCAAGTTTGTACGCCCACTTTCCGGGTGGAATTCCACAGTTTCCACCGAGTTTTCAACCTCCCAGGTTCGACACGCAAACTTTTCGCCGTACTTTTTGTAAAATTCAAGTCGGAATTATGACAATTTTTTGAAGGGAGATCCAGTGGTTTTTGCCAGAATCTCCAACATCAAAATGCCCAATGTGAATTTGTGTTGAAAACGCCGCGGGAACCGCCTTGATTTTATCCTGTAATTGGGGTATACTACCCTTAGGTTCGTTAAAGGATGCGCAATCTTGTATCCAAAACGGCTTTTTCACCCCAAAATGATTTTGCGGAGGTAATGAATAATGTTGGTAAATGCAACCGAAATGCTGATCAAGGCACGCGATGGCCACTACGGTGTGCCCCAGTTCAACATCAACAATCTGGAGTGGACCAAGGCAGTCCTGACCGCCTGCGAGGAAATGAAGAGCCCCGTTATCCTGGGTGTCTCTGAGGGCGCAGGCAAATACATGACCGGTTTCAAGACCGTTGCCGCCATGGTCAGCTCCATGGTGGAGACCATGGGCATCACCGTTCCCGTTGCCCTGCACCTGGACCACGGCACCTACGAAGGCTGCAAGGCCTGCGTTGAGGCTGGCTTCTCCTCCATCATGTTCGACGGCAGCCACTACTCCATCGAGGAGAACGTGGAAAAGACCAAGGAGCTGGTCGCTCTGGCACACTCCAAGGGCCTGAGCATCGAGGCCGAGGTCGGCTCCATCGGCGGCGTTGAGGACGGCGTTGTGGGCGCTGGCGAGATCGCAGACCCCGCCGAGTGCGCAAAGATCACCGATCTGGGCATCGACTTCCTGGCTGCCGGCATCGGCAACATCCACGGCGTCTACCCCGCAAACTGGAAGGGTCTGGACTTCGAGGCTCTGGACCGCATCCACAAGGCTACCAACAACATTCCTCTGGTCCTGCACGGCGGCACCGGCATCCCCGACGAGATGATCCAGAAGGCCATCAGCCTGGGCGTTTCCAAGATCAACATCAACACCGAGTGCCAGCTGGTCTTTGCTGAGGCCACCCGCAAGTACATCGAGGCTGGCAAGGATCAGCAGGGCAAGGGCTTCGACCCCCGCAAGCTGCTGGCTCCCGGCGCTCAGGCCATCGTTGACAAGTGCAAGGAAAAGATCGAGCTGTTCGGCTGCGCAGGCAAGGCCTGAGTCGAAGCGCATCTCCTGAGCACATTCCCGCCCCATAAATGATACTGCCCCGCTGTTCTGTGCATCACAAAACAGCGGGGCATTTTTTTGTAAGCCAGTCCGCAAAAAGGGGGCTGCTGCACCGGTTTTTCCGTGTGCCGCAGCCCCTCTTCTTTACTGGTTCAATTTTGCAAACGCTTCCCGCACATCGCCGGAGAAGTAGAGCGTGCCCAGCGCGCACACGGGGCCGGTGCCCCCAAGGGCGACCGCCCGGGCCACACCGGCTTCAATGGTGGGAGCAGGCTCGGCCCTGCCGCCCCGGGCGCGGATCTGTTCGGCCAGCGTCTCAGCGGGCATGGCGCGGGGGGTATGGGCCGCCACGGTGACGAACTGCCCGGCCAGCGGCAGGAGCAGTGCCAGCATCTCGTCCACATCCTTGTCCGCCATGATGCTGAGCAGGAACACGAACTTCTGCCCCGGAAAGCGGTCCCGCAGGCTCTGCACGGTGGCCCGCATTCCGTGGGCGTTGTGGCTGCCATCCAGCAAAAAGACGGGCGAATGCCGCAGCAGCTCGAACCGGCCCGGCCAGCGCACCTGTTCCAGACCGGCACGGATGGCGCTGTCCGGGATGTTCCAGCCCCGGCTGCGCAGCACCCGCAGGGCCGTAATGGCCGTGGCGGCGTTCCGGGGCTGATAGCTACCGATCAGGGGCAGGCGGATGCCGTTCAGGCCGTCAAAATCAAAGGTGACAGCATCCAGATCCCCGTCCTCGATGGTCAGCCTGCTGAGGTCCACCACGGTCAGCGGCGCGTGCCGCTCTGCCGCCGTACGTGCGATGACGGCATCGGCCTCGGGCACACCGCCATAGCTCACCACCGGACTGCCCGGCTTGATGATGCCCGCCTTGGCCGACGCGATATCGGCCAGGGTGGGGCCCAGCTCCTTCACATGATCCATGCCCAGCGCCGTGATGACCGCGCACTCCGGCGGGTCGATGACGTTGGTGGAATCCAGCGTGCCGCCCAGGCCCACCTCCAGCACCACGATGTCGCATTTCGTCTCAGCGAACCAGAGCATCCCCAACGCCGTGATGATCTCGAACTCGGTGGGGATATCGGTCATGGCATCGGCAGCGGGCTTCACACGCTCCACCAGCCGCACCAGCGCCTCGTCCGGGATCTGTTGGCCGTTTACCTGAATGCGCTCGTTGAACCGGTTGATAAAGGGCGAGGTATACAGGCCCACCCGGTAACCCGCCGCCTGCAGGCAGGAGGCCAGCATGGCCGCCGTGCTGCCCTTGCCGTTGGTGCCCGCCACATGGACGAACCGGAGCCGCTTGTGGGGGTCGCCCAGCGCGGCCAGCAGGGTGCGGGTGCGGCTCAGGCCGGGTTTGTGCCCGGCCCACTGCACCGCGTGGATGTATTCCATTGCCTGTTCGTAGTTCATAGATATTGCCTCTTTATGATTTTGAATGCCCTCCGCTTTGCTCTGGGCATATTCAGCGGAAAATTATTTTTTATTTCGCGTTTGTCGCGGCCTGCGGGCCGCTCCAAACGCATTTTCACAGAAGGGGCCGTAAAGGAAAACGGGGAATTTTCCCACCGAGAAGTCGTTTACGGTTGGG
>OICE01000321.1_pt1 | contig 14717 bp, 4 predicted proteins | sample 1581171 | NCBI WGS metagenome assembly OICE01 (sample SAMEA3882545, study PRJEB24775) | human gut metagenome | biome: human-associated habitat; feature: intestine environment; material: feces | place: Netherlands | collected 2009/2010 | reverse complement strand
AAAGCCCATGAAACGCCTCTGGATTTCTTCGATGGAGGACTCCGCCATAAGGGAGGGCTTTGCAAACCTGCGCCCCGGTGCGGACTATGACGGACTTCGAGATGCTGCCCTCTGCCGTGCCAAGGCCGACTGGCTGGTGGGGATCAATGCCACAAGGCTTTTTTCCGTGCTGTATCACCGTACCCTCAACATCGGGCGCGTGATGTCCCCAACACTGGCGCTTATTGTCCAGCGAGAAGCTGAGATCGACACCTTTAAGCCGGTTCCCTTTTATACCGTGGCGCTGGAGCTGCCCGGTCTTACCGTATCCGGGGAGCGCATGGCGAATAAGGCCGCTGCCGAGCAGCTGAAAGAAGCCTGTCAGGGTGCAAATGTCACAATCAAAAAGGTGGAGTGCAAGGAAAAGTCCGAAAAGCCGCCTGCCCTCTATGACCTGACTACCCTGCAAAGAGATGCCAACCGCCTGCTTGGATTTACAGCCCAGCAGACCCTGGACTATCTGCAAAGCCTGTATGAAAAGAAGCTCTGCACCTATCCCCGTACTGACAGCCGCTATCTGACCGGTGATATGGCAGACAGCCTGCCGGTGCTGGTGAATCTGGTTGCCAGTGCTATGCCGTTTCGCAAAGGGATCGCCATTACCTGTGATCCGCATACGGTCATCAACGATAAGAAAGTAACCGACCATCACGCAGTAATCCCTACCAGAAATCTCAAGGATGCAGACCTTTCTGCCCTTCCTGCGGGAGAAAAAGCGGTGCTGGAGCTGGTGGCCCTGCGTCTGATGTGCGCCGTAGCCCAGCCCCATATCTATTCGGAAACCGTTGTGATTGCAGCGTGTGCCGGTGGGGAGTTTACCACAAAAGGGAAAACGGTGAAGCACCCCGGATGGAAAGCACTGGAGGACGCTTATCGTGCCAAAATGAAGGATACAGAGCCGAAAAAAGAGGGCGTAGAGAAAGCCCTGCCGGAGCTGACCGAAGGACAGACCCTTTCGGTTTCTGCGGCAATCGTCAAAGAAGGCAAAAGCAGTCCGCCTCAGCACTTTACGGAGGATACCTTGTTGTCCGCAATGGAGACTGCCGGAAAAGAGAATATGCCGGAGGACGCCGAGCGAAAAGGTCTGGGGACACCGGCCACCCGTGCCGGTATTTTGGAAAAGCTGGTATCTGCCGGTTTTCTGGAGCGAAAAAAGAACAGAAAAACGGTGCAGCTTCTTCCTTCCCACGATGCAGTATCCCTTATCACGGTGCTGCCGGAACAACTGCAATCGCCGCTTCTGACTGCCGAGTGGGAGTACCGCCTGGGCGAGATCGAGCGCGGGCAGCTTGCCCCAGAGGAGTTTCTGGACGGGATCAGCACCATGCTGAAAGATCTGGTGGGGACTTATCAGGTCATCAAGGGAACTGAGTACCTGTTCACTCCGCCCCGTGAGGTGGTGGGCAAATGCCCTCGCTGCGGCGGTGAAGTTGCAGAACTGCAAAAAGGCTTCTTCTGTCAGAATGATTCTTGCAAATTTGCAATCTGGAAAAACAACAAATGGTGGGCTGCCAAGAAAAAACAGCCGACCAAGGCTGTGGTGTCTGCGCTGCTGAACGATGGCCGTGTCCGTGTGACGGGGCTATATTCGGAGAAAACCGGCAAGACCTACGATGCCACTGTGGTTTTGGAGGACGATGGACAGTATGCCAACTTCAAGCTGGAATTTGACCAGCGGAAAGGAGGCAGCCGATGAAGCTCTCTTTAGTGGAACGGGAAACCATTCTCCTCTATAACCAGGCAGAACCAATGGCTGAGGTCTACACCCACGATCCCCGTCTGATGGAGAAGCTGGAACTGCTGGCAAAAAAGCACCCCGACCAGATCACCCGAAAGGACGCCCATAACTTTACCGTTCCCAAGCGGTGTGTATCAGTCCGGGAGCCATACAGCGCCGAGCGTCGCAAAGCTGCCAGTGAGCGTGCGAAAGCCGCCGGATACCAGCCCCCTGTGAAAAAGTCCGGCAGTTAAAGGCACATGGCAGAGAATGTATTTGAAGCGGTCAAGCAGTCGGTCAGCACCAGAGAAGCGGCAGCGTTTTATGGGATCGAGGTCAAACGAAATGGTATGGCCTGCTGTCCCTTTCACGATGATAAGAACCCCAGCATGAAGGTAGACCAGCGGTTCCACTGCTTTGGCTGCGGTGCAGATGGGGATGTGATCGACTTTACCGCAAAGCTCTTTAACCTCTCCCCAAAAGAAGCGGCGGAGAAACTGGCACAGGACTTTGGCCTGATCTATGACAGTCAGGCCCCGCCCCGCAGGAGATATGTCCGGCAAAAAACCGAGGCACAGAAGTTTCGGGAGGATCGACAGCGCTGTTACCGCGTACTGTCCGATTACTACTATCTGCTGAAAAAATGGGAAGCCGACCGTTCTCCCAGGACACCGGAGGAAGAACCGCACCCCCGTTTTGTGGAAGCAATCCAGAAGAAAGCCTATGTAGAATACCTGCTGGACCTTTTCCTTTATGAAAGTGAAGAAGAACAAAAGGCATGGATTGCAGAACACACAGCAGAAATCACACACTTGGAAAGGAGATTGAAAATCATGGCTGAGAACAAACCCACCAACCGAGAACGGCTAAGGGAAATCACAGATGGCATCGAGCAGGGCATCAAAGAACTGTTTGAGAGTGAAAAGTATATGCGCTATCTGTCCGTCATGTCCCGCTTCCACCGCTATTCGGTAAACAACACCATGCTCATCTATATGCAGAAGCCGGACGCCACATTGGTAGCCGGATACAATAAGTGGAAAGACCAGTTTGAGCGTCATGTAAAAAAGGGCGAGCATGGCATTACCATCATCGCTCCCACACCGTATAAGAAGAAAATCGAGGAGCAGAAGCTGGACCCGGATACCAAGGCTCCGATTTTGGATAAAGACGGAAAGATCGTCACAGAGGAAAAAGAAATCGAGATCCCCATGTTTCGCCCGGTCAAGGTCTTTGATGTGAGCCAGACCGACGGGAAACCTTTGCCTGAGCTTGCATCATCCCTTTCCGGCAATGTGCCAAATTATGAGGCATTCATGGAGGCCCTGCGCCGCAGCGCACCGGTGCCGATTACTTTTGAAGCAATGGCCGCAGATACGGACGGCTATTTTTCTGCTGATCATCAGAAAATTGCCATTCGTCAGGGCATGAGTGAGGTGCAGACGGTTTCGGCCACGGTTCATGAGATTGCCCACAGCAAGCTCCATGACCCTAAAAAATATGAAATGCTACCGTCATGGAAGGTTGTGCAGGAGAGTGAAGGTGGAACCAAGCATGATTTCAAGTTGGATTTTGCCACAGAAAAAGAAGCCGAACAGTTTGCTTCTGATATGGATTGGCGTTATGTGGACGAAAATCAGTTTGAATGGCGTCTTGCAGTTGAGGAAGATGCAACCGCAGAAAAACAGGCAATCAAAAACCGTCACACGGAAGAAGTGGAGGCTGAAAGCATCTCCTATGCAGTCTGCAAATATTTTGGAATTGAGACAGGAGAAAACAGCTTTGGCTATATTGCCAGTTGGAGTCAGGGCAAGGAACTGAAAGAGCTGAGAGCCAGTTTGGAGACCATCAACAAAACCTCCGGCACTTTGATCTCCGACATTGAGCGCCACTATAAGGAAATCTGCAAAGAGCGCGGAATCGACCCTCATGCAAAGGCAGAGCCGGAAACCGCCCCGATAGAGCAGCCAACCAGCAATCTGACTTACTATGTAGCAGAGTGCATGGAATTTCCAAACCTCGGAGAATACCACGATAACCTGTCTTTGGAGGAAGCAATCCGCATTTATCAGGAGATTCCGGCAGAACGAATGAACGGGATCAAGGGCATTGGTTTTGAGCTGAAAGACGGAAGCGACTATGAAGGACCTTTTCCGATTTTGACCGGCCAGACCATTGACCTGGACACCATCCAGGCAATCGACTATTACCGTGATAATCCTCTGGTGCAAAAAGCGGTAAAGGAACTGGCTGCGGCAATGCCAGAAATGGAAGTGCTGGGGGCGGACGCCAACCAGCAGGAGGCTTTGTTTCTGATTGACGATGCCACCTATCTTCATATCCAGTCCTGTGACAGCGGCTGGGACTATACCCTTTACGATGCCGCGTCCATGAAAGAGCTGGATGGTGGTCAGCTGGATATGCCGGAGATTTCCCGCATGAAGGCAGTTCTCCAGATTTGTGATGACAACGATTTGGGCAGAGACTCGGTAAAATACGCACCGTTGTCCATGATTGAGACCTTGCAGGAAGCTGCCTACCAGCAGATGCAGGCAGAGGTCAGTCAGATGGCTGCTTCTTCCCAGCTGCCGGAAGCACAGGAGCAGGCACTGGATGAATACCCCATGCCGGATGAGCAGGTCTCCACACCAGATATGCAGGAATACGGCTACTTCTATGATGGGATGCTCCCTGTCACCAGAGAACGGGCGCTGGAACTGGATGCCGCTGGTTTGACTGTCTATGTGCTGCATGAGGACAATACGGAGAGTATGGTATTTGACTCGCAGGAAATCATGGATCATGGCGGCCTTTTCGGTGTGGACCGTGAGGAATGGGAGAAAAGCCCTCAGTTCCACGAAAAGGTCATGGAGCGCCAGGAACATCAGCAGGAACGGGAACAAGCATTTCTCGCTCAGAACAGAGATTGCTTTGCCATCTATCAGGTAAGTCGTGACGATCCGCAGAATGTGCGCTTTATGAATCTGGACTGGCTAAAGTCCCATGATATTTCCATAGAGCGCAGCAATTATGATCTCATTTACACTGCTCCACTGAGGGAGTCTGGCACGGTACCGGAGCAGCTGGAAAAACTATATGAGCAGTTTAATCTGCAAAAGCCGGCGGATTTTCACAGTCCTTCTATGAGTGTCAGTGACATCGTTGCGATCAAGCAGGACGGTAAGGTATCCTGTCATTACTGTGACAGTGTTGGTTTTACCCAGATCCCCGGATTCCTGCCGGACAATCCGCTGAAAAATGCGGAGATGGCCGTGGAGGACGATTACGGCATGATCGACGGTATCATCAATAATGGCGTAAAGGAACCTACGGTAGCAGAGCTGGAACAGCAGGCCCGCAGCGGTCAGCCCATTTCCCTGATGGATCTGGCTGCCGCTGCCCATCGGGAGGAACGGGAAAAGAAAAAGTCCGTCATGGAGCAGCTGAAAAGCCAGCCCAAGGCAGAACACAAAAAGACAGCACCCAAAAAGAGTGCGGAAAGGGAGATTTGATATGGGAAACTTTACTTTTGAGGAAATGAACCTGATGTGCATTTACAATACCGGTAGCCGCACCGGATTGATCGACAGCCTGCGTGAGATGCGCGGCGAGCTTTCGCCAGAGGAAACGGAACTGAGGGAGCTGACCGACAGCGCCCTTTGCAAGCTTCAAACCATGACGGATGATGAATTTGCGGAATTGGAATTGTACCCGGATTTTGACCAGTAAACACTATAATCGCAGGGATGGGGTGGCAATATGCCACCCCACCTTTTTACCCCAAAACTGAAAGGAGGACAGAACACTATGCCAACCAAAGCTGAACTATATGCACAGATGGCGGACAAGGTGGCAACACAGCTCACGGGGAGCTGGCAGGAATGGGCAGGGTTTCTCACCACTGCTTCCCGCCTTTACAAGTACCCGTTCCATGAGCAGTTGATGATCTACGCCCAGCGTCCGGACGCCACCGCCTGTGCAGAGTACGATTTGTGGAATGAAAAGATGGGCCGGTATGTAAGGCGCGGCTCCAAGGGAATTGCTCTGGTGGACGATTCCGGGGACAGGCCCCGCCTGCGCTATGTTTTTGATATTTCCGACACCGGAACCCGTGAACATTCCCGCACTCCCTGGCTGTGGCAGCTGGAGGAGCGCCATTTGGATTCGGTGCAGGCCATGCTTGAGCGCACCTATGATGTTTCCGGTGATGACCTTGCCGGACAGCTCACCGAGGTAGCCGGAAAACTGGCTGAGGAATACTGGACGGAGCATCAGCAGGACTTCTTCTATATCGTTGACGGTTCCTTTTTGGAGGAATATGATGAGTTTAACATCGGAGTACAGTTCAAGGCAGCAGCCACCGTCAGCATCACTTACGCTTTGATGTCCCGCTGTGGACTGGAGCCGGAACGCTACTTCGACCACGAAGATTTCATGGCGATCTTTGATTTCAACACCCCGTCCACCATCGGGGCGCTGGGAACAGCGGTCAGCCAGATCAACCAGCAGGTGCTGCGGCAGATCGGCGTTACCGTCCGAAATGCAGAGCGCGAAGCCAACCAAGAAAGGAGCAAACAAGATGAACAATCCCATGACCTATATCCAGAACGGAGACTATCTGATTCCCGACCTGAAGCTGAGCCAGCAGCTGGAGAAACCCCTGGGCAAGTACGGCAGGATGAGGAAAACCTACCTGAAGGAACATCGTCCCATCCTCTACAACCAGATGTTGCTGAGCGAGAAGCTGTACCCGCACCTTCTGGAGATCGACGAGACCGCCCAGAGCAGACTGGAGCAGATGATGCCCCAGCTGGCGAAGGAAGCGGGAGCCACCGAGGAACTGAAAGCCAGCGATCCCATGAAGTGGGTGGGGCTGATGAACACCTGCAAAGCTCAGGCCGAGGAAATCCTGATGGCGGAGCTTATCAACAGCTGACTCTAAACCTGTTCCTCTCCGAAGCGGAACAGATCCAATCCATAGATGAAGCAGAGAATGTAGCGCATACATCCTCTGCTTTTTCTTTTGCCCAAAATGACATCGACCATGTGCTGCGTTTGGGCGGCAATACAGACCGTCAAAGGGAGCGTGTGGTTGCAGCCTTTGAAAAGCAGAAAACCACCGCTGAGATTGCCGAGATACTGAAAACGCTGTACCACGGCGGCAATGGCCTTGGCAGTGTGAGCGCATGGTATGCCGAGGATGGTATCCATCTTTCCCACGGGAAGTCTGTCCGTTATGACAGGTCTGCCCAGGTCATTTCCTGGGAGAGCGCCGCAGAGCGTATCGGGGAGCTTTTGGAGAGCGGCCAGTTTGCCTCCAATGTGGAGCTTGCAGAAGCGGCAGGCTATGAACGCTCCCTCCTTGCAGAAAAGCTCTGGTATCTGTATCACGATCTCAGTGAGGATGCCAGAGAAGCCGGATATTTGTCCTGCCTGTCAGAGATCAAAGGCAATGGTTTCCCGGAGGAGACCCGCCGCCTGACGGAGCAGCTGAGTGACCCGGCTTTCCGCCAGACCCTCAAGGAAGAATACGCCGCCTTCTGGACTGCATATCAGCAGGACCGTGACCTGTTGCGTTTTCACTATCATAGACCGAGGGAGATCTGGGAGAACCTGAAGGACCTTGACCTGCCCCGCAGGACCTTTTCTTCAGACCTTTCCCAAGTGCCAACCGTTCAGCACTTCATTACCGAGGATGAGATCGACGCCGCTATGACCGGCGGCAGCAGTTTCGCCGGAGGAAAAGGCCGTATCTATGCGTTCTTCATGGCAAACCATACGGATAAGGAGAAAGTGAGATTCCTCAAAGACGAGTATGGCATTGGCGGACGCTCTCATGCCCTGTCCGGCGCAACACACAGCGGCGAAGATCACGATGGGAAAGGACTGCACTATAAAAAGCAGGACTGCCCGGATGTTCACTTGAACTGGGAAAAGGTTGCCAAGCGCATTACCTCACTTGTCCAGAAAGACCGCTATCTTACCGAACAGGAACAGGCGCAGTATGACAAAATCCAGTCTGAAAAGGAACTGGCCGAAGAAGATGCCATTCAAGCCCAGCAGCCGGAGATGGAGGAAGAAACGCCAAAGCCTACCCTTGGGGAGCAGTTTGAGCAGTATAAGCCTGTGGTGACTGCCGCCATTTCCGAGGATACCGCATATCGCAATGCCTGCGGTCATTCTGACCGTGAAAATGCTGTCATCGAGGGTAATGCCGCTGTGCGCCGTGCGGTCCTTGGTTCTAAGGATATGGAGCTGATCCGCCTCTATTCGGATGTGCCGGAGTTCCGTCAGCGTCTGCACCGGGAAGTGATCGACGAAACCTATCCAAAGCTCCATGAACTTCTGCGCCCTCTTTCTCAGGAAGATATTGATACTGCCCTTTGTGCATGGAACGGCAATATCGAGAGTAAACACGCTGTTGTCCGCTATATGAAAGACCATGCAAGAGAAAAAGATACCGCCGCATGGCTGGCTCAGGAATACAGTGGCAGCAACATCCCGTTCGTTGTCCGTGCCGGAAGCCCGGAGGAAACGCAGCTGCCCTGGCCGAAGGTACAGCGCAGGCTTGCCCAGCTCATTCAGGAGGACCGGTTCTATACCGAAGAAGAACAGGACCGTTTTGACAACATCGACCCCATCGCCATCCGGGAAGCCCTGGAAGAAAGAGGGATCGTCAACGGCCAGGTGGCAGACCCGGAAAAACTGGACAATGATCCGTTTATCCAACAGGTGATGTCAGATGCCGAGCAGATCGCAGATGCCGAGACAGAGCAGACTTCCAAAGTTTCCATTTCCGATGAGGAATATGACGCAGTTCGCCGCCCAATTCCGCAAAGAACCTCCTATGACCCAGCCGCCCCGGTCTATGCCGTGGGCGATACCGTGTATATCGAGGATGACGCCTATCAGATCACCGAGCTGCGGGAGGACACCGTACAGCTTCTGCCCACCGGGATGGTATATCCCATCTACCGGGCAGAGCGCAAAGAACAGTTCGAGCAGCTGCTTCGGGCAGACCGCCGCAATGCTTACTATACCGAGTTTCTTCCTATTGCCCCGGACAAGGCAGATCAGGACTTGCGGGATGTATTGGCTCATGGACTGATGGATGAAGCGGATAAAAAGCAGATTTCCACGCTGCTGCAATCCGGCAGGAGCAACAGCGAGATCGCCTACTGGCTGAGCAGAGCCTATTCCGGTGAGATCGAGACACTGAATCTGGAGACCGGCGATATTGCCGATTACCGTACCACGGCACAGGGCATAGAACTGGAAGTCATGGATGCAGAGGAAAAGCGTCTGGCTATGCTGTATTTCCGCTGGGATGAGGTTGCGCCTTTGCTGCGCGGGATGTATGCCCGTCAGCAGGACGGTTTTGGACAGGAACAGCCCCAACCGGCTACCGAATCCCCGACCTTCCATTCCGAGACCATGGCCGTCTATCCGGGCGATAAGAACAATCTGCCTTATGATGTGGTGGTGGAACGGCTGCATATCGAGGAGCCGGAGCCGCCAGCCCCTGTGACTGAGCCGGAGAAAACCTTTGAGGAAGTGCTGGACGAACACCCGGTTTCCATTCAGGTCAATGGCCAGTGGCAGACCTTTCCCAATGCCAAAGCTGCCGAGGAAGCATCTTATGAGGAATACAAGGCTAACCTGCGCCGCAATGCAAAAAACTTCCGCATTACCGATGAGCATTTGGGTGAAGGCGGTCCGAAAGCCAAGTTCCAGGCAAATGTCAATGCGATTCGTTTGCTGAAAGAGCTGGAAGCTGCCGGACAGCAGGCAAGCCCCGAACAGCAGGAGGTTCTTTCTCGATATGTGGGCTGGGGCGGTCTCTCTGATGCGTTTGACCCGGAGAAACCGGTATGGGCTTTAGAGTATGCCCAGCTAAAAGAACTGCTGACCCCGGAGGAATATGCCGCCGCCAGAAGCTCTACCCTCAACGCCCATTACACCAGCCCTACGGTCATTCAGGCCATCTATGAAGCGGTGGACCGTATGGGATTTGAGACCGGAAATATTCTGGAGCCATCTATGGGTGTGGGCAATTTCTTCGGTATGCTGCCGGAGGAAATGCGAAACAGCCGTCTGTACGGCGTGGAGCTGGATTCCATCACGGGACGCATCGCAAAGCAGCTCTATCCCAAGGCGGACATCACAGTAGGCGGCTTTGAGACCACCGATAGGCGTGACTTCTTTGACCTTGCCATCGGCAATGTGCCTTTTGGTCAGTATCAGGTCAATGACAAAGCCTACAATAAGCTGAATTTCAACATTCATAACTACTTTTTCGCCAAAGCACTGGATCAGGTGCGTCCCGGCGGTGTGGTAGCTTTTGTGACCTCCCGCTATACCATGGACGCCAAGGATTCCACCGTGCGCCGCTATCTTGCCCAGCGTGCCGAGCTGCTGGGAGCTATCCGTCTGCCTAATGACGCGTTCAAAAAGAATGCCGGTGCCGAGGTGGTATCGGACATCATCTTCCTCCAAAAGCGGGACCGCCCGTTGGACATCGTGCCGGAATGGACCCAGACCGGACAGACGGAGGACGGGTTTGCCATCAACCGGTATTTTATCGACCACCCGGAAATGGTGCTGGGCAGACAGGAGCCGGTAAGCACTGCTCATGGTATGGATTACACTGTGAATCCTATCGAGGGACTGGAGCTTTCCGACCAGCTGCATGATGCTGTGAAGTACATTCATGGCACTTATCAGGAGGCAGAGCTGCCGGAGCTGGGCGAAGGCGAAGCTATTGACACCTCCATTCCTGCCAATCCTAATGTAAAGAACTATTCCTATGCCATTGTAGACGGGCAGGTGTACTACCGGGAAAACAGCCGCATGGTGCGCCCGGATCTCAACACCACCGCAGAAGCCCGCGTAAAAGGTCTTGTGGGACTGCGTGATTGTGTGCAGGAACTGATCGACCTTCAGATGGATGCAGCGGTTCCGGACAGCACCATTACCCAAAAGCAGGCGGAACTGAACAGCCTCTATGACAGCTTTTCTGCCAAATACGGTCTCATCAATGACCGTGCAAACCGTCTGGCCTATGCAGACGATTCTTCCTATTACCTGCTCTGTGCGCTGGAAGTCATCGACGAGGACGGAAAGCTGGAACGCAAGGCAGATATGTTCACCAAGCGGACCATCAAGCCCCATCAGGCGGTGGCTGTGGTGGATACGGCAAGTGAAGCACTGGCGGTGTCCATCTCGGAAAAAGCCTGCGTGGATATGGACTATATGAGCCAGCTTACCGGAAAAACAAAAGAAGAACTGGCCGGAGAGCTGCAAGGCGTAATCTTCCGTGTACCGGGACAGTTGGAGCAGGACGGAACGCCCCATTATGTGACTGCTGATGAATACCTCTCCGGCAATGTACGCCGCAAACTGCGTCAGGCGCAGCGGGCGGCACAGCAGGACCCGGTTTATGCAGTCAATGTGGAAGCTCTTACCGCCGCCCAGCCCAAAGACCTGGATGCGTCGGAGATCGAGGTGCGTCTGGGCGCTACCTGGATTGACAAGGAATATATCCAGCAGTTTATGTATGAGACCTTTAATACCCCGTTTTATCTCCAACGCAGTATCGAGGTCAACTATTCGTCCTTTACCGCTGAATGGCAGATCAAGGGGAAATCTTCTGTATCCTACAACGATGTGGCAGCTTATACCACCTATGGGACCAGTCGTGCCAATGCCTACAAGATTTTAGAGGACAGCCTGAACCTGCGGGATGTCCGTATCTATGACACCATAGAGGACGCAGACGGAAAAGAGCGCCGCGTGCTGAACGCCAAGGAGACCACCCTGGCGGCTCAAAAACAGCAGGCGATCCGGGAAGCCTTTAGGGACTGGATCTGGAGAGACCCGGAGCGCCGCCAGACTTTGGTGCGCCAGTACAACGAAGAAATGAACTCTACCCGTCCCCGCGAGTATGATGGCAGCCATATCACTTTTGGGGGCATGAACCCGGCCATTACCCTGCGGGAACACCAGAAAAGCGCCATCGCCCATGTGCTGTATGGAGGAAATACCCTGTTGGCACATGAAGTAGGCGCAGGCAAAACTTTTGAAATGGTAGCTGCTTCGATGGAAGCCAAACGCCTGGGACTGTGCCAGAAATCTCTCTTTGTGGTTCCAAACCATCTGACCGAGCAGTGGGCGTCGGAGTTTCTGCGTCTCTATCCTTCCGCCAATATCTTAGTCACCACAAAAAAGGACTTTGAGACCCATAACCGAAAGAAGTTCTGCGCTCGTATTGCGACGGGTGATTATGATGCCATCATCATGGGACACAGCCAGTTTGAGCGTATCCCCATCAGCCGGGAGCGTCAGGAAAGGCTTCTCTATGAGCAGATCGACGAGATCACCGAGGGCATCGCAGAGGTGCAGGCCAGCGGCGGCGAGCGTTTTACCGTCAAGCAGCTGGAGCGTACCAGAAAGTCTCTGGAAGCCAGACTGGAAAAGCTGCAAGCCGAGGGGCGAAAAGACGATGTGGTAACCTTCGAGCAGCTGGGTGTGGACCGTTTGTTTGTGGACGAGGCCCACAACTATAAAAACCTGTTTCTATACACAAAAATGCGGAATGTGGCTGGTCTTTCCACATCGGACGCGCAGAAATCCTCCGATATGTTTGCCAAGTGCCGCTATATGGATGAGATTACCGGAAACCGTGGCGTGATTTTTGCCACCGGCACCCCGGTCAGCAACTCCATGACCGAGCTTTACACCATGCAGCGTTATCTTCAGTATGAACGCCTGCAAGAACTGAACATGACCCACTTCGACTGCTGGGCTTCCCGATTTGGGGAGACCGTCACAGCATTGGAGCTGGCACCGGAGGGAACCGGCTACCGGGCAAGAACGAGATTCAGCAAGTTCTTTAACCTGCCGGAGCTGATGAACCTGTTCAAAGAAGTGGCGGACATCAAGACCGCCGACCAACTGAACCTGCCCACCCCGGAGGTGGAATACCACAACATCGTGGCGCAGCCTACCGAACATCAGCAGGAAATGGTCAAGACCCTTTCGGAGCGCGCATCGCTGGTACACAGCGGAACCGTTGACCCGTCCCAGGACAATATGCTCAAGATTACCTCGGATGGCCGTAAGTTGGGGCTTGACCAGAGAATCGTCAACCAGATGTTGCCGGATGAACCTGGCACAAAGGTCAATCAGTGCGTGGACAACATCATGCAGATCTGGCGGGACGGCGAAGCTGACAAGCTGACCCAGCTGGTGTTCTGCGACATTTCTACACCGCAGGCAAAAGCTCCTGTAAGCAAGGCGGCGAAAACGCTGGATAATCCACTGCTTCACGCATTGGAAGGCGCTGTGCCTCTGCCGGAGCAGGAACCGGTCTTTACGGTATATGACGATATTCGTCAGAAACTCATTGCTCAGGGGATGCCTGCCGACCAGATTGCTTTTATCCATGAAGCCAACACCGAAGTACGGAAAAAGGAGCTGTTCTCTAAAGTCCGTACCGGTCAGGTGCGTGTCCTTTTGGGCAGCACCGCCAAGATGGGCGCAGGCACCAATGTGCAGGACCGTCTGGTGGCACTTCATGACCTGGACTGTCCGTGGAGACCGGGAGACCTTGCCCAGCGCAAGGGCCGTATCGAGCGCCAGGGTAACCAGAATCCTCTTGTCCATGTGTACCGCTATGTGACCGAAGGAACCTTTGACGCATACCTCTGGCAGACGGTGGAGAATAAGCAAAAATTCATCAGTCAGATCATGACTTCTAAATCGCCGGTGCGTTCCTGCGATGATGTGGACGAAACGGCGCTTTCCTTTGCCGAGATCAAAGCCCTGTGCGCCGGAGATCCCCGCATCAAGGAGCGTATGGATTTGGATGTGGAGGTATCCCGCCTGAAGCTGATGAAAGCCGACCACCAGAGCAAGCAATATCGTCTGGAGGACCAGCTGCTCAAATACTTCCCGGAGGAGATTGAAAAGCACAAAGGCTTTATCAAGGGCTTTGAATCCGATCTGGAGGTTTTGGCAGCGCACCCGCACCCGGAGGACGGTTTTGCTGGTATGGAAATCCGCGGCGATTTGCTGACCGATAAGGAGAACGCCGGCGCAGCCCTTTTGGATGCCTGCAAGGAGGTCAAAACCTCCGATCCGGTGCAGATCGGCAGCTACCGGGGCTATGCCATGTCTGTGGAATTTTCCGCTTGGAAACAGGAGTATGCGCTCCTGCTGAAAGGACAGATGACCCACCGGGCAACCCTTGGTACAGACCCTCGCGGAAATCTTACCCGTATCGACAATGCCCTCGCCCAGATGCCCCAGCGTCTGGAGGCGGCAAAGGCCCAGCTGGATAACCTCTATCAGCAGCAGGCTGCCGCAAAGGAGGAAGTCGGAAAGCCATTCCTTTATGAAGAAGAACTGCGAAGCAAAAATGCCCGTCTGGTGGAGCTGGATACCCTGCTCAACATCGACGGAAAGGGACCGGCACACGATGAATCTGTCGTTGCCAAAAGCACACGGCCTTCGGTGCTGGACAGCCTGAAGCGCCCGGTGACGCCCCGCAGTACAGACAAGAAACCAAAACAGCATGAGGAGGTGCGATAACATGAATACCAATAATCTGAATACAGCCCTTTATGAAAAGATGGCCACTGAGCAGGAAAAATATAGGGACTGGCTGAAAAGCCAGCCCCCGGAAGAAATCCTGCACCACACCTATGAGTACACGGTTCGTGAGGACATTGTGATGGCGATGGAGGAACTGGAGCTGACTGATGCCCAGGCTCAGGCACTTTTGGAATCTCCCTCTCCGCTGGCGGATGTGTACCGTTATTTTGAAAAGCTGGAGACCGGCTACATGGATGTGATCCGGGACAGCATTGAGAACCGTGCCGACGATGTGTGCAGAGCTAAAGAGGAACTGCGAACAACACCGATCTATCCCCATTCAGCTGCCTATGCGAGAGAACATGGG
>OICE01000306.1_pt1 | contig 15253 bp, 9 predicted proteins | sample 1581171 | NCBI WGS metagenome assembly OICE01 (sample SAMEA3882545, study PRJEB24775) | human gut metagenome | biome: human-associated habitat; feature: intestine environment; material: feces | place: Netherlands | collected 2009/2010 | reverse complement strand
ATCATCATGATTCGCCGCCTCCCCTTCTCACAAGATGATGCCAAAAAAGATCCTGAGCAGTATAAAAATCTGTGTACGGCTCTTGGTGGTGCAGACAATGGCGGTACACGGCTATGGTGGGACACAGGTAAAAACAACTTTTAATTCATATTTCAGTAACAACCATTATTTATAAGAGAGATTTTTAAATGTTTCACTTAATCAAGGTATTAGCATAAGGCAAAAAGATTTCATAAGACGGGGAGCGTGATGTTTCCCGTCTTTTTCTGTTTTTCATACGGCATTCTATTTTATTTTTCTATCTTTGTTCAAGCTATGAAATAACATACCTATACAGCAAACTTTTTCCGGATATTCATCGTTTAACTGAAAAAAATATATGAAAAAGTTTCTAAGTAATACTATCGTACAACTGCTTATTGCCGTAATTATCGGACTGTTGGCAGGCTTTGTTGTTAATGACGCAGTGCTGGAAGTCGTTATCTGTATAAAGCACATCACGGGACAGATTATATTTTTCCTGGTTCCCCTTATTATTCTGGGATTCATAGCCCCCTCTATTGCCCATTTGCGCAGCAATGCATCAAAGATGCTTTTATTCGCTTTCGGCATAGCCTACCTATCATCTATCGGAGCCTCTTTTTTCGGAGCAGCCGTAGGTTACAATGTGATTCCTTTTCTGCATATAGCCGATGATGCCAATACACTGAAAGCATTGCCGGAAAATTTACTAAAAATAGATATTCCACCGGTCATGAATGTTATGACGGCCCTTGTACTGGCAGCTTTGATAGGACTTGCTACTGCTTGGGTTAAATCGGATGAAATATCAAAACTACTGGATACTTTTCAAAAGATGGTACTTGAATTGGTGAAAAGAGTACTGCTTCCCGTACTTCCCGTATTTATTGCCGCTAACTTCTGCATTCTTAGCTATCAGGGAGCTGTTACGAAGCAGTTACCGGTATTCCTCTCCGTATTGATAGTTGTTATTGTTTGTCATTTCATCTGGCTGTCATTGCTTTATTTCATTGCAGCTGTTTACTCAAGAAAAAATAGTTGGCAGGTATTGAAATACTATGGTCCTGCTTACCTCACAGCATTAGGTACAATGTCTTCAGCAGCTACGCTGGGAGTGGCGTTGGAATGTGCCCGCAAAAGCCCTATCCTTCGAAAAGAAATCAGTGATGTGACGATACCTTTATTCGCCAATATACACCTATGCGGCTCTATCCTGACAGAAACCGTATTTGTACTCACTGTATCCCAAATGCTTTATGGAAGTATGCCCAGTATATTACAAATTACTTTATTCATCCTGTTATTAGGATTATTCGCCATCGGTGCACCGGGAGTACCGGGGGGAACAGTACTTGCCTCTTTAGGGCTAATCATCTCTGTTCTTCACTTTAATGAAGCCGGAACGGCATTACTACTTACGATTTTTGCATTACAGGACAGTTTCGGAACAGCTTGTAATATTACCGGAGATGGGGCACTAACGCTTATTACAGATACTTTCGAAAAAAAGATAGCTTCGAAGCCGAAGGCTTTTAAATAAAGGCTCTCTAATAACTATCTTTTTACTTAAGGGTTTTGTAAAGTTACTTTTTTTGATATTATTGCAAATATTCTCAACCCATACTAACCACAAATCAAAAATAGATACTATGAAACGAAAAACACTTAAAAGAAAAATTTCTATTGTTGGCATTTTAGTTTTTGTCAGTATGATAGTTTATTCATGTTGGCAAGATGAATGGTCCTCCAATGTAACTGATGAAGTTATTTTTGACAGCAATAAAGAATTGACCATTGCTAAAGCAGAACAATGGTATAATGCCACCAATCCCTCAGCTACTACAGTTAGATCCTTAAGTGCTGACGGGCGAATTCCAGCAAAGCCTAATTGGAACAAGGCTAAAGAAAGTAGAAAAGGAGATTTAGAGGTAGTCGAAACAACTCTAATGACAAGCGGTAGTACATTTTTTATGGATAACGAGACAAAAGAAAAATATGAACTACAAGATGATTTGGATAAAATATATAATGTAGCACGCATGGTAATATTGAAGAATCTAGAAACAGGTGAGATTTACAACTTCATCATGGTATTCATAGGTACTTATGATTATTTGATGCATACCACCTCTTTTGAAAATAATTCTTATTTACATCGTGAAGCTGATTTTGATGGAAAAGTTTTATTCTACAATTTCAATTATGGATTGGTAAATGGTTGGAAATATGAATCAGGGAAAATAACAGCCTCCATTTCTTCGGGAACAGAGGAAGGATACCGTATGAGTTTGCAAAGAGGAAGAGGACAATCCGTATGTAATACGGAAATAGACTGGATGGAAAAGCGGAATTGTCATAATGATATCGTTTGGGATCATGAACTGGGGCTGCCCGGCATCGATGTAATTTGCGACAAGTATTTACATCCTGAGTATCATGAAGTTTGCGTTTCATTGGATGATGACGAAATGGATGGCGGAGGTGGATATAATCCTCCTTCAAATCCTCCTGAAACACCTCCTACTCCTTGTAAACGTGCTAAAACATTGTCGCAGGACGCAGCATTTAAATCGCGTATAAAAGATGTGTATAGAAAAACATTTTCCGCAGGCAATACTGTGGAGCAAGGCTTTATACAGACTTCAGACGGGCAAACTATTTTCCCGAACGTACAAGAATCAGGAAGTGCCAAATTCACAAATGATCAAATAGCAGGAAAAGAAATCATGGAATGGTACCATTCCCACCCTACAGGCTCTATGATTACTTCATGGGCAGATTTAAAGGCTTTAGCTATACGATACCAACAGGGATATGTGAAATCAGAGAATTTTACTTATGGAGTAGTTTCAGAGTTCGGATGTATGAGTATTATGATAACTTCTCCCACAGATTTTAATACTTTCGCTACCAAAGTTCGAAATGGTGAACTTTCCGAAAGTTGGAACGCTTATATAGTTGGTGCAAGCGGAGGGGGAGTTGATGAATGTATAGGTCAGTTGCTTAAATTTTTAGATCGCAATAACTCCTGTCTGTCAGTGATGTTTAGTTCGAATATTGATGAAAGCAATCCGACTTGGAATGCTCAGGAACTAGCTTCTAATGGGAAATCTGTAAATATGGAATGTAACCAATAAAAAGAAAAGTCATGAAAAGAATAGAATTTATTTTGTGTTTGCTTTTTATAAGCACAGTTATTTTTGCCCAAAAGGAAATTGCTCCAACAAAAAATCTAGATGCTTATACTGGGACATGGGTATATCAGTCAAATGATACTATTTTTAAAATAGTTCTTAAGAAAGGACATGTTGAAAGTGAATATATGATTACAAATGGACTCGTTGGAGGCTATTTCCTATCCGTAAAAGGAAAAGTTGTGGAAAACTATTTAAATATAACCTCTACCTCACGTCATTTGGATAAAAGGGACGAACACATCAAGTTCTATTTTTGGGCTTCAAACAATGCTACCAGTTTGGACTACATTGATCCTAATCGAGTCGGAGTTTTATTTTACGACCAACGGAAGAAGCACTTCGGCGGAAAAGGGATATTAGGCGGAAAAATACTTCTGCTTTCTTCCGATAAAATTCGTTGGCATCTGGATGAAAAATTAGGATTAGCCCTTGAAGAACCGGATGAATATACAGAACTGATAGGATTTTCTGTTCCTTCGGACGTGATAATGACTAAAGAGAAAGAACAATGATGTGAACAAAGACAACAAAATGTATCAAAAGCCAATGGAGAACCAACAGTAACCCCTGGCTTTTGGTACATTTATTTTCATAATCTTACAGCAAACTTGTTATTTCAAAACCTCATCCAGCTTTTGTTGCAAAGCCTCCCCTTCCAATCCTACAGCCAAGATCACCCCATTGGGGTCCAACAAGAAATTCATAGGAATCCAACGAATAGCATACTGCACGGCTGCATCCGATTTCCAGTCCTTCAAGTCTGAAACATGAGTCCATGCCAATTGATCTTTCTCAATAGCGGCCAACCAAGGTTCTTTCTTACGATCCAAAGAAACTCCTAAAATAGTAAAATTCTTATCCTTGTATTTATTCCAGGCAGCAACAATATTCGGATTTTCCTTGCGACAATCAGGACACCAGGAAGCCCAAAAATCAATCAGTACATATTTTCCTCTCAAACCGGATAATGTGACAGGATTACCGTCTACATCGGGCAATGTAAAATCCGGAGCCACAGCACCGACCTGAATATCTTCCATCCGCTTGATAAAGCCATCTATTTGACTGACATACATGGTTTCATCCAATGAAGCATCCAGTTTGGCACGCAATGCCTTCATTTCTTCCAAATTCAACTTATAAGCGAAATCCTTCACTATGAAATAAGGGGTAACAGCAGATGCCGGGTGAACAGCAACCAGACTATCTATGCTATATCCATCCTGACGAGTCAAAGGAGCATTTTGTGCATACAGATCATTAATGGCAGAACCTGTCACAGTCAGTATCTTTTCTGATTCATTCATCTTCAACTGCATCTTTTCGTTATCTAAAAAGAATACCAACGGACGTTTGCTATCCCTGAACGTAGTCAGCCCATAAGCCAATGGCTCAGTACAAACACCTTCAAATTTGAAAGTACCGTCAGTAATCACAGCCGAATCCACAGCTATGAACGATTTATCCTGATATTTTTTCAGATACACCATTCCATCTTTAACATCCGATATTTCTCCATTCAGAGTATATCCTTTTTTCTCTTCGCCACAGGACAGTACAGTCATAGCCAGTACACCAGCAAAAAGCACATTTACCATTCTTTTCATCTCTATCTTCCTTATTATTATAACTCGTCAAAAATAAATATTCCTATGCAATTATGCAAACTCCACCGTTCCTATTTGGAAATTAACTCTCCCTGAGTTACCTTTGTAACTTCAACTAACTATTATATAACCTATGAAAAAACTCCTATTTCTAGGCGCTCTCCTGTTGTCAACAGTATGTATGAACGCCCAAACTTCCGAATATTATCAGGAAACAGCCAATCCTATTGCCACCAATCCCGCTTTATGGGCGAAAGTTACAGCTCCACAAATCAGCTGGGGAAGCACAGACATCCGCTATAAGAAAGAGGAACCGGCTCCCATCCATAGTGCGCAGAAAAGTATGAATCTTACTGCATGGAAAGGTGAGAAAATTTCAGCCCAACTGGTAGTATGGACTCCCAAAGCGCTAAATGACTTGACTTTCATGGTCAGCGATTTAACCTCAGGCAGTGCAACCATCAGTAAAGAGAATATCCGAACAGGCTTTGTCCGTTACGTTATAACCGATGAACTGAACAAAGACGGTTTGGGCGCATGTGGCTATCGAAACAGTGCTGATTTTGACTCAACTTTAGTAGCAGATGTAATAGACCATATCACTCCTACTCTAACCCTTCCCGCCAACTCCACCCAAGGGGGATGGATCAGCGTAAACATCCCTCAGGGCACTAAAGCCGGGAAATACACAGGAACCGTCACAGTGAAAGCCGACGGTATCACCTTGTCTGAATTAAAACTGAACCTCCAAGTGAAGAACCGTACTCTGCCTCCTCCTTCCGAATGGGCTTTCCATCTGGATTTATGGCAGAACCCTTATGCAGTATCCCGTTACTACAATGTGGAACCGTTCAGCAAAAAACATTTCGATTTGATGCGCCCATTGATGAAACTGTATGCCGATGCAGGTGGTAAGGTAATCACAGCCTCCATTATGCACAAGCCTTGGAACGGACAGACCTATGATGCTTTTGAAAGCATGGTCACTTGGTTGAAAAAAGCGGATGGAACCTGGTATTTTGACTATACCGTATTCGACAAGTGGGTGGAATTTATGATGGATCTTGGTGCTATTCTATGGTTCCCTGGCGCCTTTCTTTCCAATATTTTGATCAGGCCAGCAACTCTTTCAAATTTCTGGACGCCAAACCGGGTGAAGTTGCTTATGAAGAATTTTGGATGAATATGCTGCAAGATTTCTCAAAGCATCTGAAAGCAAAAGGCTGGTTCGATATCACTCACATTGCGATGGACGAACGCCCGATGAAGGACATGCAGGAAACACTGAAAGTGATCCGTAAGGCTGATAAAGACTTTAAAGTTTCTTTGGCAGGAACTTATCACAAAGAACTATTGGATGATCTGAATGATTATTGTATCACCATTGCCGAGAAATTTGCTCCCGAAGAGATTGAAGCGCGCCGGAAGGCAGGCAAAGTAACTACTTATTATACCTGCTGCACAGAGCCCCGCCCCAACACTTTCACTTTCAGCGAACCTGCCGAAGCTGAATGGCTGGCATGGCATAGTGCGAAAGAAAATCTGGACGGATATCTTCGTTGGGCTTTAAACAGCTGGGTGAAAAATCCCCTACAAGACAGCCGTTTCACAGCTTGGGCTGCCGGAGACACGTATATGATTTATCCGGGCGCCCGTTCATCCATCCGGTTGGAACGCCTGACAGAAGGAATACAATTTTTTGAGAAAGTACGCATTCTGAAAGAAGAATTTGAAGAAAAAGGCAATAAAGGAGCTATTAAGAATATAGACAAAACCTTGAAAATGTTTGATGAATCAAGCATGGATAAGATTGCTCCTACCACTGCCGTAAACAAAGCAAAAAAAGTTATCAACCGATACTAGAAAAAGGGAAAATACCTTTATTACATACATATATATATCGGACCACACATATGTATGTAATAAAGGTACTTCAAACTAAAAGCCGAACAGAATTAATTTGTGGGAAATAGGATGGATGAATCCCCGATAGCTTCAAAAGTAACTTAAGTGCATTGGGCAAGTAACTTAACTTACTTGACACTTTCACTTAACTTACTTGACACTTTCACTTAACTTACTTGGCTCACGAAGTCAAGTTACTTTATTTGCCCTATATTTCTCAAATAAATTCTGTTCGGCTATATAAAATGGCAAGTTCTAGTTTTGACTTTATCCTCCCTTTCCTTTATACAAGTTTATTCTTCGGGTACATAAATGATTTCTCCATTATCCAATTCATAAGCAATACCCACCTTTTTTCCTTTCTTGCCGCTTTTGACATCCTGATCCTCAGAAGGGGTATAACGGTTAATCTTCTGCCCTTCCTTGGTTATGATTTCCATGTTTTCCTTACCCGGATTCTTCACCATCGTAAAATCTTCCTGACTAAACATTTCAGTCATATTATAACGGGTAACCAAGGCCACCATTAACGCTACAGCAAACACCATCGCCACATCAAACAGATTGCTGACCACGCTCATCGGGTCACTATCCTCCTCTTTTCTTAATAAATTACGTTTCATCTCAAGCTGTACGTTTTTCAGTGAGCAATTCAGAAAGGAATTCCAGATTAGTCATATCCTGTAAATACCAGCGTTGCTTCACCTGCTGGGTTATGAAACCGATAGCACTAGAAAACAGACCAACTACAGTCGTAGCAAAAGCGACCTGCATATTATACGCCATAGAAGCGATATCACCAGTAGAAAGTCCCACCAAAGCAGGTCCCATTGGAATCAATGTACCCATCAATCCAAGCATCGGTCCCATCTTGGTCAATGTTTTTGAAATAGCCAAATCCTTATCAGCAGTAATTTCAAAATCAGCCAACAGGCGCTGCACATGTGCCGGACGGTCTTTTGACTCCAACACCCGACGGATATACGCAATGACTAACGAGTTCGACTTCACAGGAAGTTTGCCTTCCAATTCGGGCAAAGTATCTATAGTCAGTGTATCAAGCTGTTGACGCAACAACGCATCCGTACGCCGAATAGCCAGATACTGCCCGAAAAAACTGCCTATCAATAATAGCGAACGGATGAAAAGAACAATAAGCAATACAACAACAGGGACTAAAAGTCCGTTCGAAATCCAAAACAGAATGTCTGATATAAGATTCATAATGTCAATAAGTTTTAAATGTTTGTTTTTATTCGTCTATATTTATATATAACCAATCCAATGAGTCCTCCACCTGCCAGCATAATTATCAAGCCGGTCAATGCCCCCCAATCCACCTCGCTTACACCTGTTACGGCGGTACGACCATTTACAGTAGCAATAATTCCCAATATGGCGGTCAATGCATTAGTGAGGAACAATAGCTCCAACCGTAATTCCTTTTCCGGCAAAAGATAACGAAGAAACAATGTGCCTGCAGAAATCAATATCAATACACCTGCCGCCATACTCCATGCGACAAGAGAAAAGGAAACACCCGGAAAAGAGAAGATAAGATATACCAATCCGCTAAACAAGACAGGAAATATCAAAATCCCCGGAAACCAACGTAAAACACGGTAAGCCAAAAGAGTACGTTTCTTAACAAGCCCTGTAGTAAGCACATGAACAGCCAACATACAAAAAGCCATCTGTAAGGCAACTTCCACTGTAAGCACCACCGAAGTGTCAAGCATCAATTGGACATTTGCCAACCAATCAGCAATCTGTGTCTTAGACTGCTGAATAGCATATGGCCACATCAGTCCCACAAAGAGGGTGGCTACAACAGCTATTGCTGCAACCGATCCTCGTTTACGAAATGTCTGTTTCATCATAAAATTGAAACAGACCAATATCATAAGAACAACTACAACTGTTTCCATAGCCTGTTATTCCTGCATTTTTTTACGGCGACAACGCACCAATACAATTAAAACAAGAACTGCAGCCACCACTACAACACAAACAACAGTATTGCTTACCGTATTCGTCTGTTGTTCCGTACCGACTGTATTCATCTCTTCTTTTTTCATCACCATACCCTTTTGCTCTTTTGAAGCAGCAACTTCACGTATCTGACTGATGTTTTCCTTATACCGGGATGCAGTCTGTGCATCCGTTTTAGAAGCTATGAACTGACGTAATTTAGCATTATCACAAACAAAACCAGAACAAGACGGTTTATATTTATTCACCAAATCGGTATGTAGTTTGGCAATATCCGCTATCTGTTGCCCGCTAGCCTGCCACATTCCTTTACGGATAGTTTCCATCATTACCGCAGTCATTTCTTCCAAAGCGGCAGGGTTCTGCTTTTCAAAATAATCCTGCACTCCCAAGTTAAATTTATCCTTTACATACACATCATATATCTCATTCCACATTTCCTTATCAACAGCCTGAGGTTTCATGACATTCCAACCATACGTATTTTGCACAATCTCAGCAAAAGTATTAGCTGCGCCAGCCTCCCCTTTCATTTTTTCCTTAATATAAGCAGGATTGAATATTGTGGTACGGCTCTCTATACCAATAGCTTCTTTCACCTCTTGCATACGGGCATTGTTACGGTTACGATAGTCGCTCAGATACGCATCGGGATCTTTACCGGTCACATTACGGACAGCAAGATTCATACCTCCCATAAACTCATACACATGATCCAGACTTAATGCACCCCATGTATTGCTTTGACGTGGCTGAATAACCGCATCCGTACGTGTCAAAGCAGCTTCCAAAGCAAATTGGCGAACAGTTTCCCAATTCTTTTCACTACCATAAAAAGCACCCATATTATTCAAATAAACATCGGCGATTTCCTTTTCACTTTCCCAACGGTCACCAGATTGCACCATACTTTGTATACCCGTACCATAATTACCATTCACTCCTCCGAACACACGGAAAGTAGACATTTCACGGGCCTCTTTTGGAGTCAGACCTTTTTCTATTAATACACGTTCAGCTTCCACAACACCTGCTGCTACTTGATTTTCAAATTGATCTTCTCTAGCATTGGCAGCCATCTCTACGGCACGATTAATAAGAAACAGACGTGAAGCGGCAATATCTCGCAACTGCCCGCTAGTCTGCACTACCACATCAATACGAGGACGGCCTAATTCAGCAGAAGGAATCAGACGAAGATCCGTCACACGCCCAAACGTATCACGAACAGGCTCTACACCCAGCATATAAAGCACCTGTGCAATAGTAGCACCACCGGTTTCTATAAATTCTCCACTCCATAATGTATAACTTACTTTACGAGGAACAGAGTCATTATGACGACGGCGATACATTTCGATAGTGTTGTCAGCCAATTGTTTTCCTTTTTCCCATGCAGATTCCGACGGAGTTTCTTCAGCATTGATAGCGAAAAGATTTCGTCCTGTAGGTAATGTATTAGGATTGGCGATGGGATCACCACCCGGTGAAGGCTGCGTATATCCTCCGTTCAACGCATTCACCATAGAGGTCAATTCTCTTTCCGGACTTTCCAAAAGAGCACTCTTATAATTGCCCACATTCTTCAAGGTACGTTCTACTTCCACGACAGCCAAAGCAAAATTCATCTCCTCTTTAGAATATTCTTTTTTCTTGGACATCATAGCTTTCATCATCGCTTCCATGCCTCCGAATTTATCACTATCCGCTTTTTCACGTTTTCCTCGAGAAGTTGTTTTCATTGTAACCGTATCTTTGGCCAGTGTATTCATACCTACAGCACGGCTCTTGTACATTCCTGTTTCCATTTTCTTTAAAGCTTCAGGGCTTGCACCCATTTTTTTTGCAAGTTCCATAGCTTTCTCAGGATTCATACCTTTCGCTATTTCCTTCATTTTCTCTTTCATAGACCCAGATATGCTATTCCTTTTCGAACATCCGCTTTGGTCAGCCTGCATTATTCCACTGCCCATATCAGCATGTGTTTTAGCCTCAGCCGGAGCTTCTTCAGCTAATGCCATCATCATGGCCATCATGCCTTGAGGAGTATTACGGGATTTATTGATTTCATGTGCTTTAGCAAGTTCATCGGAAGTAATGCCAGTAATACGGCAAATCAATTCATCAGAAGCCAACGATGGATCAGCCAACAGACGAGTGACCAAATCACGTGCAGGTTCTAAATAACGCTGAGTAAAAAGAGTGCGATGTTTCTCTACCTGTCCGTCCGCACGATTACGTAGTTTATCTAATGCCAACAGACTATAGGCTATCGGCTCGGTAGCCATAGCATACACACTGGAAGTAATACGAATGGGTTCATAAGGAATCCCCATTGTATACAACTGACCTGTAATCTTCTCATTTGCCAGTTCCTCTGCAAAATTTTCTATACGCTGAATATCTTCCTCGGCATAAGGAACAGTAAGAAGACTATCCAATTCCAATTCACGATGGATGCCCAGTTTCACCGTGAGTTTCTTTACCGCCAATGAAGCACGGTTCAAAGCGTCTTTATTTCCGGTAGACAGTACAGCCTGCCCATCGGCCGGAAGTAAATTATTGTATGTTTTGACAGCCTCAGTCAGTTCACGATAAATGGTGCGGACACTACTTTCCATAAAAGGTGGAGTAAGATAAGATTGCAATCCCGCATACGAACGACGCTTAGCAATCATCCCTTCGCCTACATTGCCGATGGAATAAATATAAAAATGAGGTAATGCACCTACCAGACGGTCGGACCAGTCATTGCTGCACAAAGCAACTTGTTTGCGCGGAGTGAACTCTAAACTGCCATGAGTACCGAAATGAATCAACGCATCAGCTTTAAATCCGAATTGTGTCCACAGATAAGAAGCAATATAAGTATGTGGAGGAGCTGCATTGGTTCCATGTACTACTTTAAATGCATTATCCCCACTACCGGCCGCATTCTGTGGCAAGAGCACCACATTTCCAAATTGCAAACGAGCTACTCCTAAACGGCCGTCGGAAGTAGTCATATATGCTCCGGGAAATTCACCATTGGCAGCTATTACTTCGGCATACATTTCAGGACGAATGGATTTCTTTATCCAACTCTCATATTGTTCTTTTGTTATGAGTTCGGGCTTGCCGGTTTCCATAAACCGGTCAAAAGCTCCTTCGGCATACGAACCAAATACGGCTCCTTGAGATTGTATCATCTGTTCCAATTCTTTCGAAGAGGTAGGCAAACCGTCCACCTTGTAGCCCTCGCGTTTCATACGCTGCAACAAGTTATAAAGTGAAGGAACCACTTCCATACCACCCGCAGTCAGTGCATTCTGACCAGGACCTTTATAATAATAAATAGCAACGCGTTTCTCACTATTGGGTTTACGCTGCAGAGCAATATAGTTATTAACTGTTTCTACAAAAGTTTCCAAGCGTTCTGGAATAGCATAAGCGTGTTGCAAACCCTCCTCATCCTTATAATGTCCAAAAAGAGCGAACGGACGGATAGCTCCATCTATCTCGGGAGTAACAATACTTTGTGACATAAAGCCGCCATTCATCCCCATCTTGTCCCTCTCCCACTCCTCTACCAAGCGATTTACATTCAATGGAGAGAAAAGCGGTATATTCTGTTTCGCCAGATAATCTACGATATAATCGCCCATACGTCCATGCGCCATATTGATAATAGCAGACGGACGGACAGAATCAATTCCATGGTTCTGAATAAAAGAACGCATGGAACGTATAGGATAAACCATATTGCCAGTTTCCTCCAATTTAGCAATAAGCCCGGAAGGTTCACCCATCGGACCGGTCACAATAATACGCGGAGCATTCTCTTTCCACAAGCCGTTATGTTGCAGAAAAGTATTGTATCCGGCTACCGTATTGAAACCAACTCTTCGTCTTCGGGACTCTTTGGGTTCATGTGATAAAGCACATCATCGGCACGTTTCATTACGGCTTCCGGTTCAGACACAGAGAATAGTTTTTTATCAATATGCACACGCACATAATTCAGCATACTGCGATAGTTACGACGTCCTCCATTAGACAGATAATGTTTCAATATATCCGCTTGGATGGAATCCAATGAAATAATCTTGTTTGCAGGATTGGTAGCGGCAGTAGTCAATATCGGAAGACCACCATCGGCCGCCTTTTGTATTTGCGCACGTTGCTCTTCAGTAATCCTTAATCCCATGGCATTGATAAATACCATATCATAACCGGCCAATCGGTTCAGATCATCTGTGCTCAGTTCACTGATTTTAATAAATGAATTGTCATTAGCTTTAGATATCTGCCCTAAACTGATTACCTGATAGTTGATGAAAGCCACTTTAGTTGCACTGAACCAAAGATTCCATACACCAAACAAAAGCAGCAAGATGACTGCTATCCCTCCGCCAATCAATAATTGTTTCTTCTTCATATCTTTATTTAAATCACATAGTTTATTTAGTATTAGCAGCCAAATTTCATTTGAACAATTGTTCTATATCCAATGACAAACCGGCTGAAAAAGTTGTTCCTTTAGTAGCAGGCGAATTATTATAATAACGGAAAGGGACATAATTAAACAGGTTGTCTACCGCCAAAGTCATATCAACACCTTTCCATACTTTCTGAGACAACGTAAGCTTCCACATTGTATACGCCGGATAAGTCACTTTCTCAGTTTCTTCATAAGAAGTGTTCGAAGTATATTCCTCCGTATTCACCTTGGACAGAAAGCGTCCGTTCAAAGCAACATTAAACGCATAGTTCTTCCAATGCTTGTCATACTCAAGACGGACAGTAGCCGTATGCGGGCGAGTACTTGAAATGACAGGTTGCCCTTTCTTTATATTCTCATGTGTATAGGCGTAAGATAAACGTGCCGACAGTCCACAAGGATATTTGACGGAAGCATTTGCCTCGGCACCGGATATCCTGATATTTGATATATTGGTATATACCTGCCCTTTCAACGCCTCACTCCACGCCGTAGTGATACGATTATCAACTACATTATAGAAACCTGTCACCGTCAAATTATAACGACCTTTCATATATTCTGCCGAAAGAGAAAAATTATGGCTGGTTTCAGGCTTCAAGTCAGGATTTCCATAAATCATAAAAATACTTGCCATATCAAAATTCATATACATTTCTTTCAAAGTAGGAGCTCGGAAACCACCGGCATAGGAACCTCTCAATGAACAGTTTCCTATTTTATACATCAGTCCTAATTTGGGAGAGAAATGATTAATATCGGAATCTGAATAATAATCAAAACGTAATCCTGTGATGACATTGAAATATTTCGTCGGGTTCCAGTCAAACTGTGCAAAACCGTCCACTGTATACTGATGTTTACTTCCATTATTGGCAAACTGATAGGACATTAAATAATCACGCATATAATCACCACCCACGGTGAGAATATGCTTACCGACAAAAGTATGATTATAAAAAGTATGAACCGAATGTTGTACATTACTATAATCACGTACATCATTAGCGTCTTGCGGCAAGTAGTCGCTCTTATCATACTGGTCGAAAGAATAAGCTATTTCCAGATCCTTATCTTTATCCAATACATAATTTCCTTTCACCCCACCACTGAAGTCGCGATAACGGTCTTTACTAGTCTGTGACTTCTCACGTTCACGAAAAAAATATCCGGCACGTGCCGTCAGTTTCAGATGGTCATTAGCAGTATAGACCAAACGTTCTTTGAAATTCCAAGTTTTATCACCATACACCTTTTTAAATGCCCAATCCTCCGTTTCCTCATTTGTTTTTCCATCTGCCAAATCTTTTTCATCTACTTGGGTATGCTGTACATTAGTCACACTATTGAATTTTCCAACATTGAAACCTATTGTTCCTCCATAACGCTGCTCATTATAAGCCCCGTAACGTCCATTGAGATTCACAGTCCAAGGCTCCGCAGGCACTTTACTTATGATGTTTACCACTCCTCCTACCGCATTCGAACCATAGAGTGAAGAAGCCGCACCTTTTACAATTTCAATACGCTCCACATTGCTCATATTCAATCGGTTGTAGTCTATATTATCCAAAGTCTCACCTGCCAGACGCTCACCATCAACCAGAAAAAGTACAGCATTTCCACCAAATCCTTGCATATTGAGAGAAACTTGCTGGTCCATGGAATAAGAGAATTCAATTCCCGGCAGTTCTGCCTGAAGTAAATCTCCAATATGGGTAGCATCTACTTTTTTTATTTCATCGGCAGTAATGACACGAGTTACAATGGGAACATCTTTCAGGAGTTTCGGAGTACGGGTTCCCGTTACAACTACAGTTTCCATATTTACAGCATCTTCTTTCAGAATAAAATCAACTTTACCTGTTTTACTGACAGACACTTTATGAGTCTGCGAGATATACCCCATGTATGAAACCTGTAGAGTATATTCTCTATTATCGGGTAATTTCAACATGTATTTTCCCTGTGTATCCGTAGTGGTTCCCAAAGTTACTTTTTCTTTTACGGAGACTGTTGCTCCCGTCAGAGGTTCTTTATTTTCATCAAAT
>OICE01000298.1_pt1 | contig 15455 bp, 16 predicted proteins | sample 1581171 | NCBI WGS metagenome assembly OICE01 (sample SAMEA3882545, study PRJEB24775) | human gut metagenome | biome: human-associated habitat; feature: intestine environment; material: feces | place: Netherlands | collected 2009/2010 | reverse complement strand
CTTGAAAAAAGGAACCCAAATATGTTGAACAATTTTATTCAACGATGGATTCCTTTAGAAGAACTTTATTTTAAGACTTTTTCAATCCAAGACATATGTGACATAAAAATAGATACATCAAAGGCCTGAATCATCAGGCCTTATTTACATTATTCAACTTGTTCATCTTCCATACTGACAATACGACCTTCTCTTTGTCCAAGATCATATTTTTCACGGTACTCAGCCAATGTTGTTTTATAATCGTCACCTTCAATCGCATATACTTTGGAATCGTGAATATGAATATCTGTATCTTTTTCACGAATCTTAATCAAAGCCACCATACTACTTGCACAGTGTGTGGCAATACGGTTTAAACTATTTAATAAATCATTGAATACTGTACCTTCTTCAAGACCACAGTTTCCTTGTGATAAACGTTCAACGTGACGCAATTTCATTTCATCACAAAGTCCACGAATGACAATTCCTAATGGAGATACGCGTCGAGCCAAAGCTAAATCATCTTCTAAATAAGCATGATATGTCATATTCATTGATTCACGAACGGCCTCCATAACAAGGTTTAACTCATCCATAGCGGCTTCTGACATTTCCATACGATTCTCATTGATACTCTTTGACATCTCGGCAATATCTGCAGCGTGATCCCCAATTCTTTCAAAGTCACTAATTGTATGAAGATATAAAGAAGCTTGTCGAGTTTGTTCTGTATTTAATGCTTGTTTTGTCAGCTGCATTAAATAAGAACCTAAACGTGCTTCATATTTATCAATCAAATTTTCTTTACGATGTACTTTATCATATTTTTCTGGTTTAAACTCATTAATCAAGTTCATTGAACGATTCACGTTATTACGAACCTTTTTAGCCATACCATTCATTACACGATGACATTGTGCAATCGCCAAAGCAGGATATGGAATCAAACGTTCTTCTAGTAAATCAAAGTCAGCTTGTTCTGCTAGATCTTCAGGACTGTCTTTGACAATACGCATCAATAATTTTTCAATTTGAGGAATGAACCAGAATAATACTAATACATTTCCACAACGAATAGCTGTATTCATTAATGCGATATTTACTGGAGACATCACCTTATTTACAAAATCATAATGCATAAATACATTCGATCCATAGAATAAGATTGACCAGATAATCATACCAAATAAGTCGTTGATCAAATATTCTAATGCGGTACGTTTACCATTTTTATTTGCACTTAAGGCAGAAATCAACACAGGACATGCAGCACCAATACCAATTCCTAAGTTAATTGGAAAGGCTGCCGCAAATGTCAATGAGCCTGTCATAGATAATGCTTGTAAGATACCAATCGCAGCACTTGCACTTTGTAAGACCGCCGTAAAACAAATACCAACCAAAATACCCATAACTGGATTAGAGAACATTGTAAGCATACTAATGAATGTTTCGTTTGTTCTTAAAGGCGAAACGGCTCCACTCATTTGTTGCATACCTGTCATTAAAATCGCAAATCCAAGCATGATATTTCCAACATTTTTATGCGTTGTACGTTTTCCAAATGTTTTTAAACAAATACCAATAAACGCAAACAATGTTGTGATCGTAGCTGTTGAAAATAAGCTTGCGATTCCACTTGATCCACCAACATAAGATAAACACAATATCCAACCAGTAATACTTGTACCAATATTAGCACCCATAATAATACCGATTGCTTGTCTTAGTTTCATCATACCTGAGTTAACAAAACCAATGACCATTACTGTCGTAGCACTACTAGACTGAATAACAGAAGTAACACCTGCACCTAAGGCAACACCTTTTAAGCTTGTGTTTGTCATCTTGTACAAGAATGCTTCTAACTTGTTACCGGCTACGCTTTTTAGTCCATCGCCCATTAATGACATACCGAACAAAAATAACGCAATGCCTCCTAATAGGGATAAGACCATTGTAACTATTTCCATCTTGAACTCCTTTATAAAATGAATATTTTCAATTTTTAACACAATACACACATCATATTGCGACGTCTTTATTATGCAATAAAAACAATGTCAAAACAATATTAAATTTATGTTAATTTTCTGTAAAATGAAGTTTTTTTCTGAAAACGCTTTAAAAAAGATGACTTTAGAAACCTAAAATCATCTTTGCGATCATCTCAAAAAATTGAATCATATTTGAACGTAACATACCCAACGGATAATCTAATAAACCTGAAAAAATCAATAAGATAAATAATAGATTCATCCATGGTGCACCATCAATAAATTTATAGTATTTATCGTCGGGTAAAAACGAAAACAATACTTTTGAGCCATCTAATGGTGGTACTGGAATCAAGTTAAAAATGCCAAAACCAGTTGAAATCAATCCTGTATATGTCAATGTATTCGATATAAAATATCCTACACTAGACATCATAAAATATGGAGCAAATTTATAAAGTGCATAAAATAAGAATATACAAATAAAGCTTAATAGAAAGTTTGCGATTGGACCCGCAAAACTTGTCCATATGATTCCTGTCTTCGCATCTTTGTAGTAACGTGCATCCACGGGTACTGGTTTTGCCCAGCCAAATCCACATACTAATAGACAGACAAGTCCAATCCAGTCAACATGTTTAAAAGGATTTAAGCTCAATCGACCTTCCATCTTAGCCGTAGGATCTCCCATCCAATAGGACACAAGTCCATGTGCCGTTTCATGAATCGACATGGAAAGAACAACGGCAATGACAAGATAAATAATATTTGATAAATTAAACATTAAATCTAAAGTGCATTACATCGCCATCTTGCACGACATAATCCTTTCCTTCTAGGCGCAAGCGTCCTGCTTCTTTGATAGCTAATTCGCTACCCAATTCATCGATATCTTCAAAACGATATACTTCAGCACGAATAAATCCCTTCTTGAAATCTGTGTGGATAACACCTGCACAATCCGGTGCTTTCATGCCTTTTTTAAATGTCCATGCACGACATTCATCTTCTCCAGCCGTTAAGAATGTACATAGATCCAATACGGCATAAGCCTTTTGAATCAATTGATCCAAACCAGATGTTTCAACACCTAATTCTTCTAAGAAAGCATCTTTTTCTTCTTTATCTAAACCAGACAATTCTTCTTCCATTTGCGCACATAAGGCAACAACCTGGTTATTCTGGCTTTGTGCATATTCTTTTACTTGATTATAGTAAGCACATGAATCTGGATCCATGATACCTTCATCATCTAAGTTGGCAACATAGATCATAGGTTTAGCTGTCAATAAGTTATAGCCTTTCATCAATATTTGTTCATCTTCATTCAACTCTAATGAACGAGCTGGTTTTCCTTCTTCTAAGATTGGTTGTAAACGATCTAATAAAGCCAATTCATCCAATGATTCTTTATCCTTGTTTGTCTTAGCCTTACGTTCGATCTTACTTCTACGATTTTCAATTGTCTGAAGATCCGCTAAAGTTAATTCTAGATTAATAATTTCAATATCACGAATTGGATCTACACTATTTTCAACGTGTGTGATATCTGGATTGTCAAAACAACGAACTACGTGACAAATCGCATCTGTTAAACGAATGTTTGATAAGAATTGGTTACCAAGTCCTTCACCTTGACTTGCTCCCTTAACTAATCCCGCAATATCTGTAAATTCAAATGTTGTATAGATTGTTTTTTTCGGATTGAAGATTTCAACTAAGCGATCAATACGATAGTCTGGTACTTCTACAACACCTACATTTGGCTGAATTGTCGCAAATGGATAGTTTGCAGCTTCCACCTGTGATTTTGTGATTGCGTTAAATAAAGTTGACTTTCCTACGTTTGGAAGACCAACGATTCCTGCAGTTAATGGCATAAATTCAATACATCCTCTCTATTCTTCTTCATGTCGAATTACTTTTTTTAATTTCTTTTCAAATTTTTGTCTAGGCATTAAAACACTGGCTCCACAACCTAAACATTTAATTCGAATATCAGCACCCATACGAATAATTTTCCATTCATTGGACTTATGACAAGGATGCTCTTTCTTCATTTCTACAATATCATTTAATCCATATTCCATAATTATTCTCCTTGCACATGCATATGATATGCATCCAGCGTATTCGATAATAACATACAAACCGTCATTGGACCAACACCTTTTGGCACTGGACTTACATAACTTGCCTTTTTCGCAACCGATTCAAAGTCACAATCCCCTACAAGTTTTCCATTGACACGATTGATACCTACATCAATAACAACAGCCCCTTCTTTTACCCAATTTTCATTGACCATTTGAGCAACACCCATCGCAACAATTAAAATGTCAGCTTGTGAAGCAATCTTTTCAATATCCGGTGTCTTTGAATGAACGATTGTCACTGTTGCATTCCGATTTTGAAGCAACAGGGCAACTGGTTTGCCTACAAGGTTACTTCTTCCGCAGACCACAGCACGTTTACCAGATAAATCTTTACATCCAATGGAATCTAACATAGCCATAACACCTTGTGGCGTACAAGGAATAAAGCCTGGGCGATTCGTAAGTAAACAACCAGCATTCATGGGGTGTAAGCCATCTACATCTTTTTGTGGATCAATCAACTCTAAAACTGCTGTTTCATCTAAATGCGAAGGTAAAGGCATTTGTACTAAAATACCATCGACTTCAGAATCTAGGTTCAAACTCATAATCACATCATTTAATTCTTTTTGCGATACATTTTCATCTAGACGAATTGTTCTTTGAAGCATCCCAATAGAAGAACAAGCCTTTTCTTTACCACGAACATAAGACATACTTGCGGGATCATTTCCAACAAGTACAACACTTAATAATGGTAGCCTTGCCCCTTCTGCACGGATATCATCAATTTTTTGTTTCATATCCGCCTTGATTCGATCCGCAAGTGTATTTCCATATATAATTTCCATTAAAATAACTCCTTTGAATCCAATACAATGGTTACTGGACCATCATTCAATAATTCAATCTTCATATCAGCACCAAAAATACCTGTTTCAACATGCATACCTTGTTCTTGTAGTTTCTGATTGAATTGATCATACAATGTTGTAGCTAAATCTGGTTTACCTGCATTTGTAAAACTTGGGCGATTCCCCTTTTTACAATCCGCATATAAGGTAAATTGAGAAATAGAAAGAATACTTCCTTCTACATCTTGTATGGATTTATTCATCTTCCCATTTTCATCTTCAAAAATTCGCAAGAATAAAATCTTATGAATCATTTTATCAATAATTTCATTTGTATCTTCATTATTGAATCCTACAAAAATACAATATCCATAATCAATTTGACCTGTTATTTGACCATCTACCGTACATTTTGCGTTCTTTGCTCTTTGAATTACTACTCTCATCCTTTTTTCTCCAATATACAAACACTAAGGCTTACAATGCCCTCTTCATTTCCTACAAAACCAAGTTTTTCTCCACGCGTAGCCTTAATTGAAACATCTTCTATGTCACAATGCAATACATTTGAAATATTCGTTCGCATAGAAACAATGTGCGGTGCCATTTTAGGTCTTTCGGCCAAAATAGTCGCATCTACATTACCAATCTGATATCCCATTTCATCCATCATATCATAGATATGTCCTAATAAGACAAGACTGTTCGCACCTTTATATTTAGGATCTGTATCTGGAAAATGTTTTCCTAAATCACCTAGTGCAAGAGCGCCTAAAATACTTTCGCCGATCGCATGTGTTAAAACATCGGCATCCGAATGTCCTAAAAGTCCTTTAGAATGTTCAATTTCAACTCCGCCCAAAATAAGTTTACGACCCTCTACAAGCTGATGAATATCTACGGCTTGTCCAATACGTATATTATGCATAAACCACCTTAGACGTTCTTTCAGCGCGTTTTCCAAGCTCTTCGTCTCTATAGCCTAAAATACAATGTCCAATACCTTCATAAGATTCTGGTATTCCCCATTTGTTCTTTAATTCTTTACCATATTCTGTTTCAAACACTTCTTTAGCACGGTGGATCCAACATGAATCAACACCTAAGGCATTTGCAGCATTCATTAGATTCCCCATAGCCAAAGCTCCATCGTATAAATATGTAGGTGCATGGGTATCTGCGAAGACAATAATCAAACTTTTTGCACCATAAAATGGGTCTGCCGATGAATTCATAACCTCTGCATTCTTTTTAGATAATTCTTTTACTAATTCTTCATCCTCAACAGCTACAAAGGCAAAGATTTGACGATTCATGCCACTAGGTGCACATTGCCCGGCATAAATAATTTTTTCAACCAAATCATGGCTCACCTTTTTGTTATTATATTTTCTTACACTTCTTCTCTCTACAAGATTTTTATATGCTTCATTCATAATATTTTGCCTCCAAAACCACCTCATATTATACAATACAAAATCTTATTATACAAAAAAAAGCCTGGCTAAAAAGCCAAGCTAAAATTTAAAATTATCTAACAACACGAATGAATTGTGGAGATGCTGCTGTGCTTAAATATGCACTAGCAATTACAGTCTTACCTTCGTAGTTTCCATGAACAGCTTGTCCATTTCCAATATAGATAGCGATGTGGTCAACACCACGTCCACCATTGTTGTAGTACAATAAGTCACCTTCTTGAGGATCGTTAGTGTAGTATCCATATTGACCTGCGTATTGATCTGGCCATAATTGATAAGCATCACTTACACCGGCATTTGCCAAGGCTTGTTGTACAACTTGTGTACACCATAATCCATCAGTTACACCTACTAATTTCTGTGCTTCAGCAGAAATTCTTTGTCCTAAAGTACTAGTTGCTGGTGTTTCTGCAGGAGCTTGTACTTCTGGTGCTGGAGTTGTTTGTTCTGGAGCAGGTGTTACAGTCTGTTCAGGAGCTGGAGTCTCAGTTTGTTCTGGAGCAGGTGTTACAGTCTGTTCAGGAGCTGGAGTCTCAGTCTGTTCTGGAGCAGGTGTTACATTTTGTTCAGGAGCTGGAGTCTCAGTCTGTTCTGGAGCAGGTGTTACATTCTGTTCAGGAGCTGGAGTCTCAGTCTGTTCTGGAGCAGGTGTTTCTGCTGGAGTTTCAGTTGTATCTGTTGCTTCAGTTGTAGTTACTGGAGTTTCAACTACTTCTGCGGCTTTTTGTTCTGTTTCTTCTTTTACAGCTTCTTGACTAGCTGTTGCTACTGTTTCTTTCACTTCCCCTGTAATGTTACTTGAAACGCTAGCTGTTGTTGCTTTTTCAGTCTTTGAAGAATTTACTGTTCCATCTTCTGAGAAATAGTAAGATTTTCCTTCGATTTCTTGCCATCCTTTTGCCACAGTTTTATCTTCATTGACATAGCGATCACCATGCCATCCTGGTTCTTCCTTAGCTGCAACTACTGTTGCCACAACAGGGAAAGCAGATGCTACACATAAAATCGCTGCGACTTTTTTACCATTATTTTCTACAAAGTTCATTTTATTCTACCCCCTATTTAAAATAGTTCACGATTAGTTTACCACGAAACCACCTCACAAACAACCCTAAATTTTATTTTCGGTTAGAAACAACTAAAAATAAAAGGCCTCAAAGAGGCCTAGATAATCATCAATTATTTTGTTTTTTCAATGATTTCTGTGAAGCTATCTTCTTTTAAACTAGCACCACCAATTAATGCACCATCGATATCTGGTTGAGCCATATATTCAACGATGTTGTTAGGTTTAACACTTCCACCATATTGGATACGTACTTTTTCAGCAGCTTCTTCACCATACATAACCTTAACTTGGTCACGTACGATCTTACAGCAGTTTTCAGCAATTTCAACTGAAGCAGATTTTCCAGTTCCGATAGCCCAGATTGGTTCGTAAGCAATTACCATTTCACCAACACATTTTGGACATAAGTCAGCTAAAGAACCAGCTAATTCTTCACGAATTACTTTTTCTGAGTTTCCAGCATCGTAATCAGCTTCTGTTTCACCAACACATAAGATTGGAGTGATTCCAGCTTTAATCAAACGTTTTGCTTTTTTGTTTACTGTTTCATCAGTATCGCCGAACATTTCACGACGTTCTGAGTGACCGATAATGCAGTATTTAACTCCCATTTCTTCTAACATAGGAACACTAACTTCACCAGTGAAAGCTCCACTATCTTCAAAGTGGCAGTTTTCAGCAGCTACAACTAAGTTTTTAGCGTGATCCAATGCAGTTCTTAAATCAGTAAATGGACATCCAATTCCATAAGTAGCATTTTCGCTAGCAGCAACACCATCAACAGCTTCGAAGAAAGCTTTTGTTTCAGCGTTGTTTTTGTTCATTTTCCAGTTTCCAACGATAATAGGTTTTCTCATTTTAAGTACATCTCCTTATTACTTTTCGCTGATAATAGCGATACCAGGTAATGTTTTACCTTCCATATATTCCAAACTAGCTCCACCACCAGTTGAAACGTGAGAGAATTTGTCTGCATATCCTAATTGTTTTGCAGCAGCAGCAGAGTCTCCACCACCGATTACTGTAATAGCTTCTGGTAATTCAGAGATTGCTTTACATACTTCTTCAGTACCTTTAGCGAATTTAGGCATTTCGAATACACCCATAGGTCCATTCCATACTACAGTTTTAGCACCAGCTAAAGTTTTTCTGAACAATTCAACAGATTTAGGACCAATATCTAATCCCATCCATCCATCAGGAATTTGTCCAGCATCAGCAACACTAGTGTTAGCTTCTTCACTGAATGCATCAGCGATTACGTTATCTACAGGAAGAACTAATTTGTCTCCAGCTTTTTCTAAATATTCTTTTGCTAAATCCAATTTGTCATCTTCAACCAATGAAGTACCGATTGAACCACCAACAGCTTTAGAGAATGTATAAGCCATTCCACCACCGATGATAACTTTGTCAGCTTTTTTCAATAAGTTGTCAACAACATCGATCTTACTAGATACTTTAGATCCACCAATGATAGCTACAAATGGGTGAGCTGGTTCATCAACAGCTTTTCCTAACATTGTAACTTCTTTTTCAACTAAGAATCCTAATCCATTTTCTTTAATGTTTGTAGGGATACCTACAGTAGAAGCGTGAGCACGGTGAACAGATCCGAATGCATCTTCAACGAATACTTCACCTAAGCTAGCCCAATATGCACCTAATTCAGGATCGTTTTTACTTTCGCCTTTTTCGTAACGAGTATTTTGCATTAATACGATTTCTCCATCAGCTAATGCATTTACAGCGTTTTCTAATTCTTCACCACGAGTTACTGGGCAGAAAGTTACTTTTACATCTGGTAACAATTCTTGTAAACGTACGGCTACGCATTCCAAGTTGTTTTTAGCTTTGTCTTCTTCAGTCTTAACTTTTCCTAAGTGAGACATCAAAATAACTTTAGCTTTGTTTTCTACTAAATATTTAATTGTAGGTAAAGCCATTACGATACGGTTATCATCTGTGATAACACCATCTTTTCTTGGCACGTTAAAATCACAACGTACAATGACCTTTTTTCCAGCTACATCAAGGTCTTTAACAGTTCTCTTTGTCATGTATATTCCTCCTACTGTCATTTTTTTGCACATCCATTATATCACTACATAAATTGATTGACTAGTTTTTCACAAGTAAAATATTTCACAAAAAGCGCTTACATCACTTACTTGTGGTAATTACGACCATTATTGATCATAAAACCACGATAAATCTGTTCCAACATCAAGACACGGGTCATTAAATGAGTAAATGTTAGATCCGATAATTTCCAACGATAATTCGCTCTAGAAACTAATTTTTCACTTGGTCCTAGACTTCCCGCAATCACAAAAACAATATTTGAATGCTTCATTTGCCACATATCCAAATTTTTCGCAAACGTCTCAGAATCAATCATCTTGCCATGAAGATCAAGCAATACCACAAAATCTTGATCCGACAATTTTTCTAGAACACGATTTCCCTCTTTTTCTTTCACCAATAAAACTTCAGCTTCTCTAGAAATATGCTCATTTGCTTCATCCTTGACTTCAATTTCGCTAAACTTACAAAAAGCCGACAATCGCTTCATATATTCTTTCTCTAAAGACTGTAACGCCTTATCTTTATTCTTTCCAATCGCAATTAATTTAATCACAATATCCCTCCATCATTATTCTCTTGAATATCTTTCACAAAATAATCATACCGATCCAAAAATAATTTCATTGTTTGATAGCTAGACGTAGATTTATAATCCACTTCTTCTACCTTACCTTCATCAAACGATAAGATTTGTGCATCCGGAAACCCTAATAATATAGGTGAGTGTGTCGCAATGATAAATTGGCAATTTTGTTTCACACATTCCTCAATCAAGTATAATAATGCCAATTGATTCTGACAAGATAAAGCTGCTTCTGGTTCATCCAACAAATAAAGTCCATTTTTATTCGTTTGTTTCATCAATACAGAAAAGAAACTCTGACCATGCGATTGATCATGGTATCTTTCAGAAAAAACACCACTATATTCCATTTCTTTTGTCGCTACATTATAAAAGCTTTCTGCACGCAAGAAATACATCCAATCCGGTTTTCTAGAACGCCACAGACGCATATGCTTATGCAAATTCGAATACGAATCATACGTAGAAAAATTATAGTTTCTTGTTCCACCTTCTGGATTCAATCCATTTTTAATCGCAAGAGCCTCTAATAAGGTTGATTTACCACTACCATTTTCTCCGCAAAAGAAAGTTACGGGCTTAGTAAAGGTGAATTGATCGATACTTCGAATACTTTTAATATCGGCCACATAATCATCAATTTCATCCCACAAGATGTCAAATCCACTAATAAACATAAATATCACCTAAAAAAATAGTACTCTATTCGAGTACTAAATTCCATGATGATTCACATAATAAATATAGATACATAATCCAATCAAGATAAATCCCAATATCCAATTAAGCATTTCGTTTTACAATTCCATAATACACTTTTGAAGTTAATACATAAATCACAATGTAGACTAGGGCAAAAGCCACAAAACAGAACATTGTCGTACGAATATAAAGCCATGAATCACTCACAAATAATAAATGAAGTAGCTTTTCAATCATTGGATACGCAAAACAAACATGAAGCCCTGCCACAAGTAATGGCATAAAGAATACCGTTAATACCTGTGAATGAATAGCCTTCTTTACATCACTTTGTTCAAGACCCACTTTTTGCATAATTTCAAAACGATCCTTATCTTCATAGCCTTCTGTAATTTGTTTGTAGTACATAATCAGAATGGTTGCCATGATAAATAAGAAGCTTAAGAAGATTCCAATAAATAAGATGCCTGCATATAATTCAATCAAACCTTGTTTCTGATCCGATTTACTTAACCAAATAAAATTATTTATATTTCCATTCTGACCTAACTTTTTAATAACTTCACGCTCATTCGCATCACAATCAAACGAATAATAAGCACGTATTGCACTCGCATTGTCGCCATACACATTTGCCTGATCTTCTTGCATCTTCTCTAAAGTCTTTTCTGAATTCACAATAATATAATAATGTTCTGTCACATTTGGATTACTCTCATCCATCTTTAAGTGATCCAATTGTTTCTTTACAACATATTCTTTTCCAAATAAAGATAAAGTCTTCTCCTTAATCGTCTCTACATTAGAATACACATAAATTTCATTCGACTTTAAAGAACCCTTTATATTTTCATAGTCCTGAATGTCCTTTAGTGGAAGGCAATAAAATTCTTGAATTTCATTTACGGCATTCATGCCCTCATTCCTGTAATCTGTAATCAAAGTTCCATTCTTTAAATATCCAGCATAGCTCAATTCTTTATACGCAAGAAGATTCTTTGGAACAATGCCCATACGAATCAATTCTTCACTCATTTCATCAAAATCAATATTGGAAGCATCCCCATATCCATTTCCCATTACACTTCTAGGATATTGTGAATCCACAACACGATCAATACTTGACCACATACTTAGTGTTGTAGACAACATGACTAAGACCATCGTTGAAAGAATACAAATATTGGCTAGTCCTACGGCATTTTGTTTCATACGATACATCATGCCAGAAATACTAATAAAGTGATTCGTCTTATAATAGTAATTCTTGTTTTTCTTCATTAATTTTAAGAAGGTCACTGATATGGATGTAAACAATAAATACGTTCCAATAATCACAAGTACAACAGCCACAAAGAAAAAATAGAATGCCGTTAAAGGCTTTTTTGTGGTAACTGACAAATAATATCCAATACCTAGACAAAGAATACCAATAATAGAAAGAAACCATTTTGCCTTAGGCTCTTTTTCGCCCATATGATCGGAATGAAGTAATTCAATCGGACTTGAAATATGAATACGAATCATAGAATAGAAATAGATCAATACATAAATCAATCCAATCACAAGAACACATTGTCTCATACCTATAAATGAGAAATAGAAACCAAGTATAATATCTGCACCAATCATTTTTGCGATCACCAAAAACATCGCTTTATCAAACAAGATACCTAAACCAATACCTAAAGCTAATGATACAAATAAAGTAATCGCAGTTTCATAAAACAAGACGCGAGCTAAATGCTTCTTTTCCATTCCTAATATAGAGAATAGCGCAAACTCTTTTTGTCTTCTTTTGATCAAGAAACTATATGTATAGAACAAGAAGATAAACGCAAAGATTTCAATAATCACAACTCCAAAGCCTAGCATCTGCGTTAGTGTCATTGCCCCTAACATCTCATTTAAGTTTGGATTGTTTGCCAAAGAAACAACCATATACAACATCATTGTCGTTAAGACACTCGTTAATATATAAGGAATGATGGTACGCGCATTCTTCTTCAAATTATCTACAGCTAAATTTAAATAGAAAGCTCTACTCATGATGAACACCACCTGTAGCTAGTAATGTCAACGTATCACTAATACATTGGTACATCTGATCTAAATTCTTGTTTCCCTTATAAATTTCATGAAAAATCTTTCCATCCTTAATAAATAGAACGCGAGAAGCATGACTTGCCGCCTTTGTTGAATGGGTAACCATCACAATCGTCTGTTGATTTTCATTGATTGTTCCAAATAAATGTAAAAGTTCCTCTGTACTCTTTGAATCCAAAGCCCCCGTTGGCTCATCGGCCAGAATTAGATCTGGATTTGTGATGATGGCTCGAGCTACAGCTACACGCTGCTTTTGTCCACCACTAATTTCATATGGAAACTTATCCAAAATATCTTCAATCCCTAATTGTTTGGCGATTGGAGTCAATCTTTCTTTCATTTCTGGATATTTTTTCTTGCTTAAAACCAAAGGCAAGAAAATATTATCGCGATTATTAAAATTATCTAATAAATTAAAATCTTGGAATACAAAGCCTAAATGTTCTCTACGAAAGTTCGCAATTTCCTTTTCTGAAATATGCGTAATATCTTTACCATGTAATAAGACTTGTCCACTTGTTGGTTTATCCAAAGCAGCCAAGATATTTAATAAGGTTGTCTTACCTGATCCAGACTCTCCCATAATAGCGACATATTCACCTTTATTCACACTAAAATTAACGTTGGTCAATGCCTGTACTTGATTCTGTGTAAATCTTGTTGTATATACTTTTTTTAAATTTTTTACTTCCAATAATGCCATATTCATTACCTCCATGTACACCAAAATTCTACAAAGAATTCAAAAATGCAGCCATCGATTCAGCTAACACTCATCTTACAAGATTGTAAGATTACTCAATTCTTCCTTCAAAATGCGTAAGATCTAATATCACTCGAGTCCCTTTACCAACATTTGATTCAATTCTAATTTTATGATTCAACATATCTAAAATATTCTTACATAAATATAGACCTAGACCACTTGCCGTTTTATCACTACGCCCATTTATGCCTGTATATCCCTTTTCAAATACACGGTTTAGATCACTTGCACTAATGCCAATACCCGTATCTTCAATAACTAAGACATGTTTTGATTTCATATATATAGAGATCAAACCATTTTCATCGGTATATTTAAGACTATTTGAAAGGATTTGTTCCAACACAAACACAAGCCACTTTTCATCACTCAAAATAACATCCCCGGTTTCTTTAAAGCTCAACTGAATGTGTTTACGAATAAATTCTGTTGAGAAACGGCGAATCGATTGTCGAATCAAATCATCCAATTCTAATTCTTTAAATAAGAAATCTGTGTGCGTACTATGTAAGCGTAAATAGGCTAAAACCATATCTGTATATTGGTCCATGCGTAAGAGTTGCAGCTTAATTTCACTACGACTCAATTCCTCATCTTCAAGTAGTAATTTCATAGCAGCAATGGGAAGCTTAGCCTGATGTACCCACATCGTAAAATAATCTTCTAGATCATGCATTTTGTTTTCTGAAGAAATAACATACTCATCATGATACTCTTTCATAGCCACTAAGATTTTATGATAGTCTTCTCCCATCAATGAAGAATCTTGAAGATCACAAGACAAAGAAACATTACTATTGGATTGAAGTGTTACTAGTGTTTGGTGTTTCTTATAGTATTTGTAGTAATCCCAAAAGAAACAAACCACCAACAAAACACATAAAATCATGAATGCATATGTAAAAGCTTCAAGTTCTAAATTATAGAGTTTAAATACACAGAAACAGACGAATACACTCACAACATAAATTGTGATGAAGAACGCTCGATCTTTTAAATAATGACTAAACAACTTCATATCTTATATCCCAATCCTTTTTTTGTTTGAATAAAATCCACAATGCCAATACTCTCTAACTTTTTACGCAAACGATTCACATTCACACTCAGTGCATTTTCATCCACATAAAAGTCCGTCTTCCACAAATATTCCATTAAACTATCTCGAGATACAATCGTTCCCTTCTTTTCCATGAGCAGTCGAAGTATCTTAGCCTCATTCTTACTCAGTTCCATTTGAGAAGATTGAAAACATACCGTATTATCATCTAAATTAAAGCGTACACCTTGATATTCAAGGATATTATGATTGGATACAAAGTCATAGCTACGACGTAAGATAGCTGTTATTTTAGCAGCTAGAACATTTAAATCAAATGGTTTACATACAAAATCATCCGCACCCTTAGAGATAGCCATCACAATACTCATATTGTCTGTAGCACTTGAAATAAAGATAATTGGAACTTTGGATTCTTCACGAATCTTTTCCGTCCATAAATATCCATTCAAATAAGGCAGTGTTATATCCATTAATACTAAGTCTGGATTGAAAGATTGAAATGCATCCATCACATTATAAAAATCTGTAACTCTTTCAACACTATAATTCCAAGATTTAAGAAACGATTCTAACTTTTTTGAGATGAGTTCATCATCTTCGATAATCAATATTTTATACATATTCTCACCCACTCTATTATACTGCATAAGCCAGGAAATCTTTCT
>OICE01000296.1_pt1 | contig 15604 bp, 9 predicted proteins | sample 1581171 | NCBI WGS metagenome assembly OICE01 (sample SAMEA3882545, study PRJEB24775) | human gut metagenome | biome: human-associated habitat; feature: intestine environment; material: feces | place: Netherlands | collected 2009/2010 | reverse complement strand
CTGTTGCAGCACCGTCTTTTGTTACAACAAATGGTACTATGAACAGCAACAATCAAAGAAAATGATTCTGTTGTATTCTTTAATTTCCGTCCGGACCGTGCAAGAGAAATAACAAGAGCTTTTGTGGATCCTGAATTTAAGGGATTCGAAAGGAAGTATTTCCCGCTTTATTATGTTTGCATGACTCAGTATGATGAGACTATGCCGAATGTTAAGGTCGCTTTTGCACCTGAGGCTCTTAAAAATACTATGGGAGAATATCTTTCTTCTCTCGGCAAAACACAGCTTCGTATAGCTGAGACACAAAAATATGCGCACGTTACATTTTTCTTTAACGGCGGAGAAGAAAAAGTATATCCGGGCGAAGACAGAGTCCTTATCGACTCACCCAAAATTTCAACATTTGACTTGAAGCCTGAGATGAGTGCTTATGAAGTGAAGGATAAATTGGTAGAAGCCATCAAGACCCAGAAATTCGATTTCATTGTCGTGAATTACGCTAATGGTGATATGGTAGGTCATACAGGTATCTATGACGCTATTGAAAAAGCAGTGAAGGCTATTGACGAGTGCGTGAAAGATACAGTGGAAGCTGCCAAGGCTAATGATTATGAAGTAATCATTATTGCCGACCACGGTAATGCCGACCATGCACTGAATGAAGATGGTACACCTAATACGGCTCACTCTTTGAACCCTGTTCCATTTGTATATGTAACAGAGAATAAGAATGCTAAAGTGGAAAATGGTGTATTGGCAGATGTTGCTCCTTCTATCTTGCACATTTTGGGCATGCCCCAGCCTGCCGACATGACCGGACGGGATTTGATAAAATAATGTAGAAAGTATATTTATTTGTCATTCTGAACAAGGTGAGGAATCTGTAATGAAGCATGGATTCGTCACTTTGTCCGGAATGACATTTTAATTTAATAAGAGATGATACAGATAGATGATGTTGTAATCTCCCTTGATGTGTTTCGTGAGAAATTTCTTTGTAATCTCGATGCCTGCAAAGGTGAGTGCTGCATAGAGGGAGATGCCGGTGCACCGGTGGAATTGGATGAAGTGGAAAAACTGGAAGAGGTGCTTCCTGTTATTTGGGACGAGCTTTCACCCGAGGCACGGGCGGTGATTGATAAGCAGGGAGTGGTTTATACAGATGAAGAAGGCGATTTGGTAACTTCCATCGTCAATCAGAAAGATTGTGTATTTACCTGTTATGACGAGAAAGGGTATTGTTATTGTGCCATCGAGAAAGCCTTCCGGGCAGGTAAGACCGATTTCTATAAACCAATCTCTTGTCATCTTTATCCCATCCGTATAGGTGATTATGGTCCTTACAAAGCGGTGAATTATCATCGTTGGAACGTATGTAAAGCCGCAGTGTTGCTGGGACAAAAAGAGAATCTGCCTGTTTATAAGTTCTTAAAAGAACCGTTGGTACGGAAATTTGGCGAGGAATGGTATAAGGAGCTGGAGATTGCGGCAGAGGAATTGCAGAGAAGAGGAATGATGTAAATCTTGTCCGGTTTGATCATTCCCGATTTATTATATTAACCAAAATTTAATACTACGAAAAGCCCCCATGAAAAGATTACTCTTGTCATGCTGTATCCTGTTATGCGTCGTTTCGGCTATGCAGGCTCAAGAACAGCCCTTAATCAGTCCGGATGATTCTATCCGCAGTTTGGTGGGACGTCTGTTCCCGAACAGCAATCCGGATATCTCAGCGCACATGAATCTGCAATTCTCTACTTCGGGAGTTGCCAACTTTGTTGAAGGCGATTTGGAAGACGCCTCTTTCAAACTGAATCGTGTGAAGCTGGAAATATTAGGTTCTTTCAGCAAGCAATTTTCTTATCATTTCCGTCAGTCGTTTAATAAATACAGTAATCCGCACTCGCTGGATAATTTATCCTCTTCTATTGAGTATGCTCTGGTAAATTGGAAGATGTCCGATAAGTTCACTTTGAATGTCGGAAAACAAGATATCGCCTTGGGAGGATATGAATATTATGTCAATGCCATCAAGGTACGCGAGTATAGTGAGTTTAATGATAATATCAGTTGCTATCAGGCGGGGGTAGCCGGAAGATTCAATTTGTCGCCTGCCAATGAGTTGGTGCTTCAGGTAGTAAACAACCGTAGCGGAGAGAATGATGAGACTTATCTTTACGGTTTGCCGCAAGGGGTGGAAAAGGCCAAAGTCCCTGTTCTGTCAACCGTGAACTGGAACGGGCTCTTCTTTGATAATGCGGTGCAATTGCGTTATGCGGCGTCATACGGACAGCTGGCGGAAGGTAAAAACCTTTATTGTTTTACGGCGGGTAATATATATGAGAAAGGTCCTGTTATCGCTTATGTTGATTTGATGTATTCTCGTGAAGGATTGGATAGCAAAGGAATTATCAGTGACTTGCAAGGCCCTGTTCTGTCGGCTCCGTCTACAGCGCAGCATGCGGAATACTTTACTACCGTGGTGAACTTTGACTATCGTATCCATCCTAATTGGAATCTTTACCTGAAAGGCGCTTATGAGAGGGCTGGTATTTATAAGACAAACGGGCATTTTGAGAAAGGGCTTTATCGTACGACATGGAATGCGCAGGCTTGTGTGGAGTATTTCCCGATGCGCAATAGCGAACTGCTTCTCTTTGCCCATTTTTTATATAAAGGACATCATTTGGCCTGGCGTGCGCAGGCCTTGGGAGGCATGAGTCCGGATACCCAACGCGTCTCCATCGGGTTGGTTTACTCTATTCCGGTGTTCTGATACACACAACTGTCCTCATGCTGCACGCTAAAGCGTTTTTGCTGTATGGTCAAGACCTTTTATACAGAAAGCTACTGCATCCTTCCATAGCAAGATGTACGTCTCACAGTGGAAGAACGTAGTAATTGATAGGAGGAAAAGTCTTAAGGATGAGGTTTCCTCTTTTTTATTGTAAGATCGGGAAAATACGCTATATTTGTGAAATAATTAAATACTTCAATTAACAACACAAGATAGTATAATGAAAAAGATCGTCTTTTTTTTCCTGATGACTATATTGATAGCCTCATGCCATCAAGAAGAACTTTCTTCTGTTCCAGATGAACCGGAAGGGAAACAGCCTGTTTTTGATTTATCGGAAGAAGAGGTGCTTCAGGGTTGCATTTATGTGAAATTGAAAGAAGAACCAGCCGGAGAGGTGCGGGTAAGGAGCATAGGCAACACGGTAACGACAGGAGTCAAGGTATTGGATCGGGCTGCTTCTTCTTTGAAAATCGAGAGAATGGAACGTACTTTCCCTTATGCTGGCAAGTTTGAAGAACGTACCCGTAAAGAGGGGCTTCATTTATGGTATAATGTCTGGTTTTCTAAAGAGACATCGGCCACCCGTGCTGCTACCGAAGTGGCTTTTCTGGATGGTATTGAAACGGCTGTACCTGTTCCTAAGATTGTATCCAGGGCAACGCCGGAAACAGCGTGGAGCCTGTATGGCGTCCGGACGGGAGAGTGGTTGTTCAATGATCCGGATCTGTCCAGACAATGGTATCTGGATAATCCCGGTACGGAGTCTTGGCAGAAGAAGGGTGCGGATATCCGTTTGTTTGATGTGTGGAAACAATATAATGGGAATCCGGCTGTCATTGTAGCGGTTGTAGATGGAGGCATTAATCAGGAACATCCTGATTTGCAGGATAATTTATGGACGAATCCGGATGAGATACCAGGTAATGGTATGGACGATGATGGCAATGGATATGTGGATGACATACATGGTTATAATTTTGTGGATGATAATGCGACTTTGGTTCCTCACCGCCATGGGACTCATGTGGCGGGCACTATCGGTGCGACAAATAATAATGGAACAGGTATCAGCAGCATTGCAGGGGGGGACGGAACTTCCGGCAGTGGGGTGAGACTCATGAGTTGTCAGATTTTGAAAAGCCTTATCTCTATCGGAGGAGAAGTAGCTTCTGATCCGTTTATTGCCGCCGCGATTAAGTATGGCGCTGATAATGGAGCTGTCATCAGCCAGAACAGCTGGGGATACGCTGCCACTAGGGCGGGAAGGAATGCTTCTTCGTATATTAATCCTGTACATAAGGAAGCTATTGATTACTTTATAAAATATGCCGGATGTGATAACAAAGGAGAGCAACTTGACGGAAGTCCCATGAAGGGAGGTATTGTATTGTTTGCATCAGGTAATGCGAATACGTCCGATCCCAGGATAGCGGCACCGGCTGATTATGAAAAGGTTGTTGCGGTTGCAGCCATTGAGGCCGATTATAGGAAAGCTTCTTATTCCAATTATGGCACTTATACGGATATTTCTGCTCCCGGCGGATCGTTGGATGGAGACGGACGGATTTGGAGCACGACTACGGAACGATCCAATAATTATGAATACTTGGCTGGTACATCGATGGCGTGCCCGCTGGTCAGTGGTGTAGCGGCCTTGGTGATAGAGAAGTATGGGGTAGGCAAGAAAGGGTTTACACCGGAGGCTTTGAAGGAGATTCTCTATCAGAGTGCATACGACTTGGATGAATATAATCCGCGATATGCCGGTCAGTTAGGACACGGATGTGTGGATGCCGCCGCCGCTTTAGAGATCGATGTCTCCAATCTTCATCCTTTTATCTTAAAATCCAATCAAATAACTGATAATATGCTGATATTCAGTGTGAGCAGTAGTATGTCCGGAAATGGGAAATTGATTTTGTATAATGGCATCGGCAGTAAGGTGTTGGATCTTCATCTGAAACTTGAAGCCGCATCCCTGCATGCTGTGGACATAACCAAACTCTCTGCCGGATATTATACCTTAGTCTATCAGGCTAAAGGGATGGAAATCAGAGAGAAATTTATCAAGTACTAATCCCAAAAAATAAAGAATATGAGACGAATAGGATTAGGTCTGTTTATAATAGGCATAACTTTTGCCAAGGCTTATGGTCAGGAGGATTACGGACCTGTCAATACCGGAGCGGCAAACTATCTGACTATACCAGCCGATGCGCGCAGCGCGGCCATGGGGGGAGTCGGTGTGGCGGCTCCGGGAGGAGATCATGCCGTTTTTCATAATGGTGCGGCAGCTTTATCGGATGTGACGCGCAGAGGTGGGGTTGCTTATACTTATTCTCCATGGATGCGTGACTATGAGTCCGGATACTCTCTTCATAGCCTGGGTAGTTTTTACAAAATCAATCAGCGTAATGCCATTCTGTTAGGTCTCCGTTATTTCGGCTATCCGGAGATGGATGGAACAGGGGAGGGTGCTTCGGGCATACATCCCAAAGAAATAGCCGTGGAGGCTGGTTATGCATACGAGGTTATAAAGAATTTTTCTGTTTCCGCTACTTTCAAATACTTGTTTTCGGATATGGGCAGGATAGGCAATAGCCGTGGCGCAAGTTCTGTGGCGTTTGATTTAGGAGTATTGTATAAGTGCGAGATAAATGATTGGGAGGGTGCCGGCTGGTCGGTCGGGCTTCATGTGAGTAATCTTGGACCGAAAATAAACTATCTGACTTCTAAAGATGCTCTTCCTGCAACGGTTAAAGTGGGAGGTGCTGCTGACCTGCCTTTTTTACAAATGCATAAATTGACTTTGACTGCCGATTTGGGGTACAGACTTTCACCTGCCGACGTACAGGCGTTAAGTGTAAGTGCCGGCGCGGAATATGCATGGAGGGAACTGGTGATGTTGCGTGGTGGTTATCATTGCGGTGATAAGAAGAAAGGAGATGCCAGTTATGCTACTGCTGGAGCGGGAGTGGAATATGCCGGTGTGCGTCTGGATTTTGCATGGCTGTTTGCAGGGCATGAATACCTTGCCCGAAATACGTTCTGGGTGTCTTTAGGATACTCTTTTTAGACAGAACGTAAGAGCAGTGCTTGCAGTAACCGTCGGATCGTTGGCTGTAGGGGCGGGTTGAATTTGCCCGGATACACCTTCTTTGTGGTATCAGACAGAAGCATTCCGCCCCTACAGGGAACACGATGGTAGTGAAAAAACTTATCAGACAGCCTCGCCAAGATCAACAATTAGTTGAGGCATGGGAAAGTTGTCAGAATACGGTAACTGTGTGCCGGAATTTCCATTTTCTGAGTTGCATCTTTCACTTCAACCTCATCACCGGTGAGATAATCATACCATTTGCCTGTAACGGGGAAAGTAACGGTATATGCTCCATCGGTCTTGCTGAAGTTTCCGGCAACTAACATGTGCTTGGTTGTGGAAGATAAAGTGATGAATCTTCCTTGTCCCCAGTTGCTTGTACCGACTTCCCATGAGAATTGGCTGGTGCTGGTAAATAATTCGGGATTATCATTGCGTAATTTTATCAGCCGTGAATAACTATCGTGTAAAGCCTTGCGGTCTTTGTTCTCCAGATATTCCCAGTGTAGCGGTTTCTTTCCTGTCCGGCCGTTCTCTTCGATGGAAACATCGTATCCCATCTCTCCGAACTGCCAGATCATTTTAGGGCCGGGTACAGTGAAGAAGAAGGATGCGTTCACTTCAAGTTGCCGCATACGGGTGGTTAAGTCTGTTTTCAATGCTTCATCTCCCCATTGGGTTTGCTTGTAGGCGGCTCGTTCTTCGTCATGGCTTTCCATAAATCCTATCCATGCGGGGATACTTTCGTACAGTCCGTCAAATGCGCTGTCATCGTTCCAACCCATGGCGGTCTGGCAATAGGCGTTATTCATGTTCCGCCATAAGTGCATACCGTCTTCGGCCAGTTCTTTTTCTTCTTTGCTATCACAGAAATGTTCCAGGATAACGTATGCCTCGGGTTTCACTTCTTTGATGGCTGCGTGGTAATCTTTCAGAATCTCGATGCGGCTCTTGTCGTAATTGGAAGCGCTACTTTCGGTTGATGCGGCTTGTGTAAAACCTTTAGTCAGGTCGAAACGGAATCCGTCTATATGGTATTCATTCAATAAGAATTGCAGATTGCGTTTCACGAATTTACGTACCAAAGGACTTTCATGATTGAAGTCGTGGAATACGCTGTAAGGGTGAGGTGCGTCTACGTTAAAGTAGGGATTGTTTGGGGCTGTCTTATTGTTTGCGCTGTTCCAGTACAATTTGGCAAACGGCATACTTCCGGTTGCATGATTGTAAACTACATCAAAAATAACTGCCATTCCTGCCTTGTGGCACGCATCAATGAAGTCTTTGTACATTTTCTTTGTTCCATACGCTTTGTCCAGAGCAAAGAAGAAGCATGGATTATATCCCCAGCTATCGTTGCCGTCAAATTCCTGGACAGGCATTAATTCAATGGCATTAACACCCAGTGATTTCAAATAATCCAGTTTTTGCATGGCTCCATTGAGGTCATTACTTGCCGTGAAATCACGGAGAAGCATCTCATAAATGACTAGTTGTTCCGGATTGGGTACCTTGAAGTCAGATACTGACCAGCGGTAGTTATCCTGCTGTATCTTGAAAACGGATACGATTCCTTTTCCTCCTTCGGGATAACTTTTGTTATCCGGATAAGTGGAAGAGGATATATAGGAGTCATTATCAGGATCGAGTATCTTTTCGCAATAGGCGTCTCCCAGACGGATGGTTTCACCATTTCTGGTACCTACATAATATTGGAAGGCATATTCTTTGTTTGCATCCAGATTTCTGAGAGTGATCCACCAGCAACCGCTGGCATCATCGCGATACATCTGGCAATTGTCTTCGTTGCTAAGTTGCCAATGATTGAAATCACCTACCACATGGGCGAAATCTTTATGGTTCCCGTCCGTGTCTTTATCGTAAAGGACGAGGGTGACTGTAGAGTTGTCTATAATGTTGATGCCTTCTGCTACATTTTCAGGCAACGTTCCTTTCTTGATAGAGGCCGGAACAAATTCTTGGTAAGTATTGTCTGTGACAGGTATAAAGAGGTCTTCGGTTTGCAGACTTCCATCTTCGTTGCGGAGTACGAATCCTAATTTTTTGACTGGGGTCTTTTCTGAACTGTACCATTGGCGGATGGACGGAGATAAGGTAAGCGTCCATACATTATTATCCAGTTTGGACATTTTACACTTGTCCGTGTTTTCATTCCATTCACTTTGTACGTATGACCAAGAGCCTTCACAGATAATGCCTGTATGTGCATATACTGTTCCCTGATAGTTATATAGGAGAGAAGAGCTGGCGGCTCTGTAGTAGATGGTCAGCGGTCGGTCGGCATCAGGCTCTTCCAAAGAATAGCTGAGTCCTTCGGGTATGACAATGGGTTTGGGGGTTTGGGAGATGGTGAACGATTTTTGTGCGCTTCCCGCTATCAGGTTCAGATGGACATTCCGGGTGTCATCGCTTTCGTTTTCATTGACGGTGATGCTGACAGTAACAGTTCCGGCTTCTCCCCGGGTCGGAGTTACGATGCACCAGTTGTTTGCTCCAGGTTCATCCAGTGCAGCCTGCCAGGCTCTGCCGGCTGTAAAAGTGATGCTTCTTACTCCGGGTTGTGAGGCGAATGTCATTCCATTGGCAAAGAAGTTCTCACTTTCAGGAGCCGGAGTGATGGAATCGGTCAAGTTATCGTCATCGGAACAGGCAGTGAATAAACTCGCAACGAGTCCTAGGAAAAAAAGAAAAGTATATTTTTTCATAATCTTGTTATTTAAGGGGTAAAATGAAAAAAGACATCAGGCACCATCGGATAAACGGTAGGTGCTTGATGTCTTTTCGGATCAATTATTTAGCGTTTGACTACAGTGGCATGATAGTTGCTTGCGTCTCCTAATTTTAGAGTAATGACATAAGTACCAGCTTCGGTAGTGATATTGTCTCCTCCATAAGTCAGATGGTTCAAGTCTCCACCCAGATTAATATCCCATTTGTTATTGGCGCGGAATTTATAGTTTCCGGCTGCCAGTTCGGTTGTTATACTCCATTCACCGGTTTCCGCATTCAGTGTCATGGGGGTTGAATTGTCCCATCCTCCTTGGGTCGCGTCGCCTATTATTCCCCATTCGGTTTTACTGAATTTATAAGTCAAGGTGGACAGGTTGGCTTCTATACGATAAAATCCGGTTTCTGTGACACTCAGGTTTCCGGCTCCTCCATCGGTGCTCAGTTCGGTATCACTGGCATAGCCATAGTTTGTACCGTCCCAGTCTTTCTGTGAGGTAAGTTTAAATGTGTTATCCGCATCCATATAGATATAGCCGTCATAATGAGTCATATCCGTAGAATAAAGATAAGGCGCCGTCTCTGGTTTCCATCCTTGGTGTCCGCCCGGAACGTAAAGGAACGGGCTGATATTTCCCAATGCTTCTATCTTATAGGTATATTCCAGCATGTTCAAGGTGATTTTCACCCATCCTTTGGCAGGGATTTTTCCGGCTTGCGGGTTTTCTGTCACTAACAGGCCGCTCTCAGAGTCGTCACCGTTTGTGGCTACGCCCAGTGCCCCCGGTGCCCAAATATCTCCGCCATCTACATTGCTTTGTGGAATAATCTTCCAGTAACATTCATCCTTGGGCATTTCCACAATCATGCTGAAAACCGGATCTTCATATACATCTTTTCCGCTATGACCGAATTTTATCAATGCTTCGGAATTCCATTTATTTACATCCCCTATCAAGTAATAGGCGGTGTCGATGAACAAAGCTTCGGGAGTCGCTTCAATTTTTCCCAGTGTTATTTTTTCCGGAAGGGCTATTGCTGAGGTGTGGCTTACGATATAGATTGTCGCGCGTGCATAGATTGTCCGTGCATAGGGAGCTTTGCCATAGATCTCTTTTACAACCTCTTCCAGCTCTCCTGCAGTGACGGAGGCTGTTCCGTTTTTAACGCTACAGGGCAAGGGGACTGCTTGGGTAAAGGTTTCATCTTTCGAAACTTCCACTTCCAGATTGATGGTGTCTCCTTCTGTCAGTTCCGGATGGTCGGTCAGTTTGGCAACTTCCAGCAGGGTTGCATCATCCAAGTCCTTGAAAAGGATCGGGGCTGTGCATGAACTTCCTAAAGACAGGGTGAACCCTTCTACGTTTTGTACAGGTTCTTGCGGGTTGGTCTGTGGCAATGCGAAATGATCGTTGACGTTGTCATCGCAGCCCGTCAGGGCTGCAATGAATATCAATAACATATATAAATTAATTTTTTTCATAATCTTGTAATTTAAGGGATGATTTACTTGATGGCGCCTTTATTGTCAATAAAGTTCAGATAGGCTTTTTGACCTGCATTTCCCATGGCGCGTTCCTGGTCTTCACCGGTACCGCGATATTCTATCTTACCTCCCAGAATAATAAATTCGCTTTTCCACCAGTCAATGTCTGCTAACTTGATACACATGCGTACTTCGCCGGATGCAACGAAGGCGGGGGATACGAATTCTCCTTTGCCCTCGGGAACGGTAAACATATTGGCCTCTGTGAATGAGTCCCAGCCACCGGAAGTATCACCGGTCAGATACACTTCGGGCTTGTAGAAATCGACTGCGTATTTATAATTCCGTCCTTCGAGAGTGACTTTCACGACTACTATATACCATCCCGGATTACCAATCTCAATGTTATCTTCGCCTCCTGCATCCACCAGTTTTTTAGATGCTTCACTGATGGTCACTCCCTGGATTCCTACTTGATTGTTGTCCCACGATGTAGCTGTATTCAGTTTGAATGCGGCTTTATTCCCGTCTGCATCGGCTCCCAGATATTGCATGGACCAGAACATACCTTCGTTGGAATGAACCGGAATCATGGAATAACATTTGCTCCAATCCCAGTCGCACACACTGCCGATGAGATATAGATTGGTGGGCAGAGTCACTGCGGGCAAAGCATAATAGGGGAGAACTTGTGGCAATTCTATGATGTTCGAGGTGATGGTGCTGCCTGCTATCTCGGATTTGTTGTCGGTCAGGGCGGAAGCCGTCAGACGAACATACAAAGGTATGGGGGCTTTGGGAAACTCGTCTTCATTTACTCCTAATAAATTGGAAATAGCGACAGCAACTTCTTGTGCGTCCACTTCCATTTTGGCTGTTGAATACTTGGTGTCCAGAGTCGCATTCTTTTCAAAAGCCTGGTCCAGAGCGATTTCTACAGTATAGCGCGTGGCAGCTGTGAAACCATAATCGGGCTGTGAACAGGTCAGTTGTATGGTGGCTGTGTTCTTTAAATCATAGATACCCGATGCGTATTTAGGAACATTAAGCACAAACTCGGTCGGCTCTGTGAAGACAGGAGTGCCCTCATCGTCCGAGCACGCTACAAGTGTGCTCAAACTGAATACGAGGATGAATAAGTATATCATCTTTTTCATTGTTTCTCAAATTTATAAGGTTAAACTGTTATTTTAGTGTGGCATAGCCCGGATTCTGAACCAAGTTCGGATTGGCTGTCAAGTCTTTATCGCTGATGGGATAGATATTGAACTTGCTGTCAATATTGGCTATACCTTCTTGAGGGCCGCCTTTGTAGTCCCAGGCATATTCTTTAGTGAATTTGCCGAAGCGTATCAGATCCGAGCGGCGCTGACCTTCCCAATATAGTTCACGGGAGCGTTCCGCTAAAATGAAATCCAGAGTCAGATCGGAACCGGAGATATTGCCCGATTTGTCACCGTTGGCTCTTTCGCGCAATAAGTTGATATAACCTACAGCGGTAGAGACATCGGCTCCGGTTGCTTGTCGTGCGGCACATTCCGCATAAATTAAATAGATGTCAGCCAGTCGGAACAGAGGGAAGTCTGTGTCGGGCCATGCGGAAGGGGTGACTTCATTCTGATCCCAGCCCAGATTGGTGAATTTGTGGCAGAGATAGCCGCTGTTCCAATCGGTCAGTACAGGAACTACATCTCTACGGGTTTTCACTCCTTGCTCTGTGCAGTTGTCTCCGTTTTCACCATCCACATATTCCTTTACATCAAAGAATATAAAACGACTGTCCTTCTTTAAGGTGCTTCCGTGGTGGTCGTATCCTGCCACCGGTGAATAATCGAATTGTTTGACTAGTTGTGAACAGGGCTTTAAACAAGTCCATGAGGCGTCCATACCCAACCATTTGGGATTAAGCAAACCACCGTAGGCTGCCGCTGTGACCATAATGCTGTTTCCATAGCTTTTGGCATTTTCACCATCGCAAGGAATGGCGAAAATAATCTCATTGCCATGCAACGGGGAAAGATGATTCTCGCCGCAGAACAGATTCCTGTAATTCTTTTCCAATCCGAAACCCCCTTCATGAATGACTTTATTGGCATAAGAGACTGCCTGGTCGTACATGGGTGTACCTGTATATACTTCGGCATTGAGGTACATCTTGGCCAAAAGGGTATTGACTACAGGTTTGGTCATACGCCCGTAAGTGCCCATCGTACCTTTCTCCGGCAGAGAACTGTTTTCTGAAAGATCTTTCAATTCGGTTACCACTTTGTCGAATATTTCTTTAGCTCCCAATTGGGATGGTTTCCAGGACTTGTCATTAGTGGGGCTGTCATCCCATACCCATCCCGGGTTTCTATATACATCAATCAGATAGTAATAGTTCATGGCTCGCAGGGCACGGACTTCATCTCTGAATTGTTTGATATTAGGTATTCCGCAGTCTTCCGGATAATTGTCTAGAAATTCTTTGCAATACCGGATGTTCAGCATGGCTCTTTGATAAAATGTATAAGCGTAGAACAGGGTATAGTCCCAATTATTGGTACAGAGTTCCACTATACCTTCATCTTTCCAGTTCCAAAGGGCTTCATCGGTAGGGTATAGCTCAAGGGACAGCAGTCCGCGCAGGAAACATAAAGAACCCTGATCCGGACCCTGAAGGTCTTGAACACCTCCCGAAGGTCCTACATTGCCGGACAAGCCGAAACCGCTATAAATTTTGGCGAGGAAAGACTGGCAGTCTGACTCATTGATAATTTCGGACTGGCCTTTGTCTATGATTGGATTTTGATCCAGATCATTTATGCAGGAGGATGTGGACAGGCAGAGAATGGCTGCTCCTACGAAAACGTATTTTTTTATGTTAAGATTGAATTTCATACTGTTTCTTTATTAAAAGTTGATATTAACACCGAACAATACACTGATAGGACGAGGATATACCTGGCGGTCCATACCTCCGTCTACTTCAGGATCGAGGCCGTCATACGGAGTGATGGTAATGGGATTTTGTACAGTGGCATACAGACGTCCCGACAAACCGTGGTATTTAGCTCCTTGGAGGAAATTCTCAAAGGAATATCCCAATGTGATATTATCTATCTTCAAAAAAGAAGCGTTTTGGATGTAATAATCCGACTGGCGCTGTCTTTCTTGGAAATTGGTATTGAATGCGGCTTTCGGTTGATTGGACAAAGCGCTGTTGCTGAAAATGGCGCTGGTGCCGATAGCGGCATTGGCTGCTATACCGTTGTAGTTATAGTTCCCTATGCTGGCGCGTCCGTTAAAACCGAAGTCCCAGTTCTTATATGATACTTTGGAGTTGAATCCCATAATCACGTCAGCGGTGGGCTTATGATACTGGTATAAGTCCTTTTCAGTCACTTCACCATCACCGTTACGGTCAACATAGACTCCTTCCATCGGGTTACCATTCTTGTCATATACTTGTTCAAATACATAATAAGTTCCGGGAGCATAGCCTACGCTGTGTATTTTAATGGTCTTGCCACCATCACCTCCGGTCGATTCAAAGCGTTTGCCCGGTGAGTCGCTGTTGTCATTGTAGTCCAGTTTGGTAATTTCAGTTTTGTTCCAAGCGACATTGAAGCCTAAATCCCAGTTCCATGTAGAACTAACGATGGGTTTTGCATTGATGGCAAATTCAAAACCGGTATTTTTCAATAAACCGATATTGGCCACCACATATTCGGCAAAGTCGGTACCTGCAGGAACATTCACTTCGGCATTGATCAGGTCTTTTGTATCGCGGATGTAAAAATCGGCCGAACCGTTGATACGGTTGTTAAAGAACCCATAGTCTATACCTACATTATAAGTAGTGGTCTGCTCCCATTTCAAATCGGGGCTGGAAGCTGAAGGTGATACTACATTCACCCATTTTACATTTCCTGACTCATCATAGATGGGATACATGGCACCACCTTGACCGTATCTCCAGAAAGACATATAAGGATAATCACCTTGCTGGATATCTTGCTGGCCGGTGATACCCCATCCCAAACGAAGTTTCAATTCACTTAAATCCTTGAACTTTTTCAAGAAAGCTTCTTCGTTCATTTTCCATCCTAGGGCTACGGAAGGGAATAATCCCCAACGGTTGTTCTTGGCAAAACGTGAAGAGGCGTCATCGCGTAAAGTGAAAGTCAACAGGTACTTGTCCCATGCCGTATAGTTCAAACGTCCGTAAAATGATAATAGGACATATTGGGATTCAGCCGGTTGCTGGTCTCCGTTCATGCTTGTTTTTTCACCGAAGTTCTCTTCGTTTCTTGAAAGATACCATGTCTCTTTGTTGCTTTCATAATGATATTTCTGATAGGAATAACCTGCCATGACATCAAAGTGCTGCTTGGCGAAATCCTTGCTGTATTGTGCATAGAAATCAAGTAAGGTATTTCTTCTTTCGTAAAAGTAAAGGTAGTTGCTGCCCGATTTCAGAGGGTCTTCACCATACGAACCGGGGGCGCTGGGATCAACATATTTGTCACCGTCACTCTTGGTATAGTCCATGCCCACATTCAGGTTCAGACGCAGGTCGGGCAGAAAATGGACTTTATAGTCAAATTGGGCATTCCCGATGAAGGATTTGACTTTTGACTGGTCGTCTGTCATCTCAAGTAGGGATACAGGGTTGACACCGGCAGAGGATGCCTTTGTACCGTTGGGGTCATTATCCGTAGTCCAGGTGAAGTATCCGCCGAATTTATTGTTGTCATTCTTAACGGGCTTGGTGGGGTCGAAAGACACTGCACCCACAACGGCACCGGTGTCAGCGAACTGATTTTTGATGTAAATGCCTTTGGCGTTCAGGTTCATGTTCAAATGATCGTCAAAGAATTTGGGAGTCAAAGAAACGCTTCCGGTGTAACGTTCAAAGTTCGAGGTCTTCAGGATACCGTTTTGATTGGTATAACCAAAAGAAACACGGTAGGGAAGATAGTCTTTGACAGAACCGTAGGCACTGATATTGTGTTCTGTGGAAACAGCGGTTCTCATCACTTCGTCCTGCCAGTCGGTGTTTACTCCCGGATAAAGGTTGACGGCTGTAATCATGGCTTCCGTTGCGTTGGGGTTGTTGATGATGAAATCGCGGTATTCGTCTCCTGTCATGACATCTATTTTATTTTTCCGGGTGCTGACAGAGACATTGCCCGAATAGTTTATCTTCACAGAACCTGTCTTGCCTTTCTTGGTAGTAATGATGATTACACCATTAGAGGCACGGGAACCGTAGATGGCGGTTGCCGACGCATCTTTTAATACCGTGAAACTTTCTATGTCGGTGGGGTTGACCGAACTCAGGGGATTCGAGAGGCCTTCTACGGAACCTGAACTCATGACTACTCCGTCAATTACAATTAACGGATCGTTGCTGGCGGTCAGAGAGGAACCTCCACGGATGCGGATGGCTGAACCTCCACCCGGCTGTCCTGTCGATGTGGCTACA
>OICE01000263.1_pt1 | contig 17227 bp, 18 predicted proteins | sample 1581171 | NCBI WGS metagenome assembly OICE01 (sample SAMEA3882545, study PRJEB24775) | human gut metagenome | biome: human-associated habitat; feature: intestine environment; material: feces | place: Netherlands | collected 2009/2010 | reverse complement strand
GCATTCCGTTCTTTTTCATAAACTTTTCATCTTTCTCCTTCCATTTCTTATACGCATTTTCAGCGCGACGGTGATTATAAGGTTTAGCCATTATTATTCCTCCTTTTCATAGCTAAGCTTCGAAGGGATATCCCTTCATAATCGAGCCGACGAAAACCGCAAAAAATTGCACAATCGTAGAAATTTTTAAAAAAATTTTGATTAGAAGAGTATCCCTTCTTCTAATTTGCCAAAGAATATAAAAAAAACAGATCCACTGTTTGAAACAGAGATCTGTACCAATAAATAGTATTTTATAATTTTAGCTCTTTCCAAGTTTGGAAAAAATTTGGAAAAGAAAGAAGATATTGAAAATGCAATTTTGAAATTTGATGAAGATCTGAAGGAAAATCCTGATGATGAAGCTCGTTTTGACAGTTATGTTCGCGGCGGCGTAGATGTCCTTTATGAAAAACTTATTGAAGGAGTATCATCGCCGGATGAGTATGTAACAAGACTTTATGACTTTATTGAAGAGTTTCAAGAGAAGTTCAACGATGAAATATCAAGTGACGATATTTTGAAGCTTTGTTCTAAGTGAAATGTGGTGAATAGGGATGGAAAACCGTCAAACGGCATATGAAAAACTGATAGAGCTTGCCGAAAAGCAGGGCTATGTGACATTTGATAATATCATGGACTGTGCTGACGAATATTCCCTCCCTATTCAAGACTTTGATTGGCTCAGCAACTCTATTACAACTCGCGGAATCCTCGTTTATAGCGAAGCTCCTACTCGTAATGTTCCTTCCGATGAAGATGATTTTGATGATTTTGCACAGAGTGATTATGATGCAGTATATACTCGCATCATCGAACTGAGTCCTTCTCTTGAATCCTTCGTATCTTATGTGAGAATGGTGATACCTCCACAAAGGGGGGAAATCAGGCAACTCAAATATCAAATTGTTGATGGCAATACATATGCACGAGAACGAATGATTGAAATGCACTTGCGATTAGCTTTGCGAGTGGCATTGCAGAGAGCGGAAACGTATGATATGGACATAGAAGATGCCATAGGATATGCTTGTATAGGGCTTGTAATTGCGGTTGATAAATATGATCCCGATACATCAGGAGCGTTTGCTTCATACGCATCTCTCTGGATGATTCAAAACATTTCTCGTGTACAAAGTACACAGCGGCCTTTAATTTATTATCCCGTTCACCAGAAAGAGGGATATTTCGCTATGTACCCCGTGCTGAAAGCGCATGATTGCATAGGTTGTGAGCGGTTAAATGAATGCGCTTATGCCATTTCGATGGTTCAAGAAAAAATCGAATGCTCTCCGGATGAAGCAAAAAAGATCCTTGACCAGATGATACCCGATGCCCAAATAGAGGATCTTCTTGAATTATTTGAGAAGTACGATGAGAAAGACACTCCCAGAGACACACTCATTGACGCATTATTAAGCAATCTCTCCGAAGAAACCATTCTCTCTGATGAAGATGCACTGTCCACTGTTCAAAAGAATGCTCTTAAAGAGGAAGTCGCTTCTGTTCTGAGCAAACTAACACCAAAAGAGGAAAGAGTTCTCCGTTTAAGATATGGGTTCGATGGGCACGAACGAACACTTGAAGAAGTGGGCGCTGAGTTTAATGTCACCCGTGAGAGAATCCGTCAAATCGAGGGGAAAGCACTCCGCAAACTAAGACACCCATCAAAAGCGAAAAAACTCAAGGAATATTATTAGAGCAATCACTCGAAAGGAGTCAGACTTGGACTGGGATCAATATTACGAAAAGTTCTACGACTGGACTACGAGTACACAGATCAGCCGGATGTCATCCCTGACTTCTTATGGTGCATCCTCAGAGGTTGCCGAGGTTGCTCAGGAATACATGGACGAAAAGGCTGCATCCCGTCTCATCAAAAAAGCAGTGGCGTATGGAGTTCAGTTTACGCCGGAAGAGATTTATGACCTATCCGGTTGCTGCAACACAGAAGCTATGAATGTACTTCTTGATTCCTCGAAATGCAGATTCACAAAGGAGCAGTTAGAAGACCTTTACGGTGCAGTTGATGATGAAGTCCTTGGAAGAGTAGCTGCGAGGAACAAGATACGCCTCTTTGAAGATGACGAGGACGAAGAAATTGAAAATGAGACTGGCGAGGAAGAGTTCTTCGATGAGCCGGTTGCTTCTGCCCCTAAAATTGGCTTCTTTGCAAAGCTTTTCGCAGGAATCGGAATTGCTGATGCACTCTCATCCTCTCATGCTTCTCATCCGGGACATTGTACCGGCGATTGTGCGAACTGTCCTCCCCATTATGGCTATCGCTATGGACGATGGTATTATGGTCATGGTCATGTGCATGGCTGTGAGTTCGGCGGTAACAAAGGCGACGGAAGCCTCTAACAGAGCAATACATATTGGGCTATAAGAAAAAGCCTCAAACGCAATCAAAAGGAGCATTTGAGGCTTTATTACTCATTCAACAAGCATTGTTCTCGGATTGATAATTGTAACCAGCTTGCCTTGTCGTTGGGCATACTGGACTGTCTTGCCCGTCCCGCTGGGTCTGCCGTCCCATACAGCAATGATAAAGTCTGCCTGATCTACCATGTAGCGGTTCCTCTTGTGCATACAGTCAGAGGTGTAGTGATGCTGGATCAATGTCTCCTTGTCACACTTAGAGGCAATCTCAAAATAACGATCTCGCTGTTTCTCAGTCCACTTCTCAGCCTGACTTTCACATGGAATTGCGCTTTCAAGAGTAATGCCTTCATAGCTTGATTTCAGACCAAGTACAATTTCCGCTGCGTACATATCAACGCCGAGTGCCATGCCGCTGATGAAATGGGTAACGCCTTCCTGTTCGATGAGTCTGATAATCTCCGCACGGAGCGTTTGCTTGAGGGCAATGCAGCGTTCATCCGATTCGTTAAATCCGAACGGAAGGCTCTGTGGTCTATGACCGGTAAAAGCACATTTCTTCACTTTCATCTTTTTTCTCCATCTATGTATTAGCGCGTGTATCTCATTCGCTTATACATAGTATAGCACATGATTGTGAAGAATTATGTCGATTGATGTCAGAAAAAAACGAACCACACAATAAATTGCGTAGTTCGTTGAAGGAAGTCATTTGCCGTTGTTCTTTTCCTGCTCAATCATCAACTCTACCATCTGAATGATCCGCTTTTGGGCATCGAGTGGCAAGGTCTCAAGCTCTTCGGAGAGCTTATTCGCCTTGTACTTCGTAGAATGGTCAACCACATCACAGAAGATTGCATCCGCTGAAACCTCAAGTGCATTGAGCAGGGTGATCAGTTTTTCGCAGCGTGGGAAGGAGGCCCCGCGCTCAAGGGTAGAAATGTAGTTTGCTGTAAAGCCGGTCTTTTCGGCAAATTGTTCCTGCGTCAGTCCAAGACGCTCACGGCATTGCTTTATTCGCTTGCCTATTCTATTATCGATCATGACACATACCATGTCCCTTTCCATGTCTTTCATAATAAGTATATGGATTAGCGACACAGCTATACAGAAACGCTAATACATTGACTGTGGATTAGCGTTTGATTTTCGGAGATTATTTACGAAAAAGACACGAAAAAAGAGCCTCAGCCGACACTCGAACGAGCATCGACCGAGGCTCTTTGCAGTAATAAGATTATGGCTGAAAACCGACCTTTATTCTCACATTGGCGGCGCTTGACTGCCACATGGGAAAACATACGGGGCTACATTTTCGCGCGGCTCTAGGAGGCTAAAAGCCGTCATTTTCGACCTTTATCCTGACAGTTATATCGCTTTCTCCGACCGCTTTGAGATATAGTGCGGACAAGCGAGGATCATAGTGCGAAGACTCTGCTTGCAGTCATGAATACAGCGTCGGCATACTTCATTGTACTTCCGCCGTCCGTCCGTGCCTAAGAAGAAGCTCCACTCCACCTTCCATTTCTTACTCTTACTCATAAATCACGCTCACTCTTTTTCTCTTTTGAGGGCGCTGACTTGACCTGCGGCTTGCTGGACTTGGCGGCTTTCAGCCTGTCCATGATGGAAGACTTCTCTCGCTTTTCGCTGCTTTCCTTCTCTTTGGAACCGTTGTTGATGATACCGTCAATCATGCCGTAGTCATCCTCGACGGACATCTCAGCGGTCTTGAGAGGATTCTGCCGTTCCAGCATCGCTTTCCACTCAGACTTTTCAACGCCAAAGATACCGCCTTTCGCAGCGTGATCCGGGACTTCCTTTGCATCCAGAACCAGCCCCTCGGTATCATCACCGTACAGCCGGTAAATCTGGCACGACTTCATGACCTCAGCCGCAGCCTCTTCCCGCATGGGCAACATTCCGCCCCATTTGTAGCCGTACTGCTTCATTTCCTCGATGCTGATGCTGTCATCCGGCATCTTTTCGACCGGCATGACCTCCTGACGGAGCAGATCAACCGTGTTCTCATCGAAGCCGTCGTAGATATGGGACAGCACCAAGTCACCGCGCTCATCGACTATGATGCAGGAGGCATCGTCACCAAAGGTATCATGCTCCATCAGCCAGAAAGTGTGACCGTCGATTTCCTTGTGATCAATCGTGTGCCATGTGCCGATATGGCCATCCACCGCCATACCGAAAGTGTTCTCATTGACAATGGAGCTTTTCTCTTCAAGGACAGTCTGCTTCTGCTGCTCTTCGGAGATCATCGGGATAGCAACGATCCTGTCGCCGATTTTTGCAAACTGCTCCGGCATTTTGAACTCCGTCATGAACTGGCGCAGCAAATCGGGAGAGAGCGAGCCGAAGCTGTCATCCGTCAGACCTGTGACCAGAAATGTACCGGCAACAATATCATAGATTTCTCCGAGAGAAGCACAATACTCCAGAACCTTCCAGGGCTCATTGGTATGAAAATGAATCTTGATCAGCTCTTCATCTCCTACTGCCAACAGGCAATCACCTTTGAAATGTTCTGTAATGTAGTCATTAATTTCATCTTCATCCAGATTGGTACCTTCAATTAATAATTGTGTATCATATTTAAATTCTAACATTATGAATCCTCCATTCTGTATTTGTGAAACCACTCTATAATAATAGCATGAGCATTTCTATGTTACAAGGTAAAAATACTACAAAAAGTTGATACTTTATTCGCATTTATAGGAAAATACTAGATATTGTGGCTGTGTATTTGTTGTTTTTTTCATAAGTATTATGTTTCACGCTTCTTTTGTAATATGTTTCACAAATTTAGCCACTATATCTTGGGTTGTAATGTTTCACGTGAAACATTATGTAGTATGATTTTCATATAGGCTCATAAAATGTTTCACGTGAAACATTTTATGTAATTAACCCCTACATCTAGTGAACAAATTAATTTAAAAGGATATCTATGTAACTTGTTTTGTTCTAACATCTATGCTAGGATGGAAATGCCAGTAGCAAATTTGATTTGCGATTCCTCCGACGAAAGGAATCGTCTGCGGAATGGAGATTAATATGGCTATTGATAAAGTAAGAGAATATTTCAAAACCTATCAGATGGATGATCATATTTTGGAATTTGATGTTTCGAGTGCAACCGTAGAATTAGCAGCGGAAGCTTTACATTGTGAAGGAAAACGAATTGCTAAGACAATGTCCTTCTTAATTGGTGATCAGCCAATGTTAATAGTAACTGCTGGAGATACAAAAATCGATAATGCGAAATACAAACACTTTTTCGGAGCAAAAGCAAAAATGATTCCGGGGGATGAAGTAGAAAGAATTATTGGTCATGCCATTGGCGGTGTATGTCCGTTTGCAGTGAATGATAATGTGAAAGTATACTTAGACGAATCTTTGCAAAGATTTGAAACTGTATTTCCGGCTGCAGGAAGTCCTAACAGTGCAATTGAATTAACAATCCCTGAATTAGAAAAATATTCAAACTTCCTGCAGTGGGTAGATGTCTGCAAAGGTTGGCAGGAATCTAATACAATTTAATCAGATTATTTTTGATAGCAAACACAGCTGCCTGTGTTCGATCGGAAACATCAATTTTTTTAAAGATATTAGAGATATGATTTTTTACTGTTCTCTCACTGATATTCAAAGATGTTGCAATCTCCTTATTGAACATTCCGTTAGCAACCTCAATAAGTACTTCCAACTCTCTCTTCGTCAAACTGTTGATTTTTTCTTTGTCAATATCTCTGGATACCAGTCGGCTGTTCAAAGCCGGTACCAGACTGGGTTGAATATAAGTTTCTCCCTGCATAATACAATTAATGGCTTTTTTCAGTTCTGCAGATTCTGCATCTTTCATGATATAACCATCTACGCCAATGTCCACAGCCTTTAAAAGATATTCAACTTCATTGTGTACCGTTAATACCAATACTTTAACAGAGATGTTCTTCTTCTTAATCTCCTGCAGAACTTCTATTCCATTCATAACAGGCATATTAATATCCAGAAGAAGTATATCAGGATGAATAGAAAGTAATTGTTCCATACATTCTACACCATTATTAGCTTCGGCAATCACAGAAATAGTACCATCAAATTCCAGTAATTGACGAATTCCTTCTCTCATAAGAACATGATCATCTGCCAACATAACTTTTATACTCATATATATCCTCACTTACTTGTATATACTTATTCTTTGTCCTTGCTGTCCTATTTTTCAGCTAAATGTAAATCTAAAGGAATCTTAATATCTATCGTAGTTCCCTGACCAATCTCAGAACTTATATGTATTGTACCGTTCAGTAGAACGACACCCTCATGAATCAATGCTAATCCAAAATGACTGTTTGCTTTATCTTCCGCTTCTTCCATGGTAAATCCCTTACCATTATCTTGGATTAAAATTTCATATTGCTGCTCTGTTATTTTACAATGGAATAATACCCTGGTAGCCTGTGAATGCTTTTTAATATTCAACAGACATTCCTGAACCACACGGTATAAGGTAATACAAAAATAGTCATCTGTTTCACATGAAACATCATCGATTTCCACATCCATTATGTAGTCTCTGTCAGCATTCAAAAAATCCAGTAATCTTTCAAAGGAAGCCTTTAATCCCAGATCATCAAATGTCATAGGACGCAGATTAAAAATAGTACTTCTGATATCTTCAATGACATTATGCAATCCTTTACTCACAGAATTCAATTCCATCTTTGCTCTGGCAGGATCCTTATCAATATATAAGGAAGCCAGTTCAATCATATGAACAAAATGGGCAATATTCTGCAAGGAAGTATCATGAAGTTCGGAAACAATTCTTTTTCTCTCCGTCTCCAACATCTCCACAATTTTCTTACCATTTTCTGTATTACAACTACACTCATTCTTTTGTACATTTTCATTATTGTTCATATATCACCTTATAGAACATATGTTCTATTTAGAAATATTCCATTATATTTATAATATAGGAATAATATTATTGTGTAAAACTCTTTTTATTAATAAAAATAAATCTTAACACAATTTTTACATTGGATTCTCTTCGTTTTATGACAAAGGTTCCTTGGATGGCAATCCGGCTTTTCTGGGATATTTTGCAGGTGTGGACTTTTGCTTTGTAATAATAAACAGATTCCGATAAATATCCGAATCGGGAAGTGTAAATTCAACCTGTCCATCCATTTTTCCACCTAGTATCTTCACAGCATGCTGTGCGGCATTCATCTCTTCTGTTATTTTTTCAGATTTATAAGAGATAAATTTGCCGCCGACCTTTACAAAAGGAAGGCAATATTCTGACAATGTGGAAAGATTTGCCACTGCCCTGGATACACAAAGATCATATTTTTCTCTGCATTTTCCCGGCTTGGCATAATCCTCCGCACGACCATGAATTGTCTCTACACCGGTAAGCCCTAAAGCAGAGATTACCTCATTTAAGAAATTAATTCTCTTATTCAGGGAATCCAATAAGGTAACCCGGAGATTCGGAAATGCAATCTTCAGTGCAAGCCCAGGAAATCCTGCTCCGGTTCCAACATCGATCACTGTTTTATTCTGTGTCACATCGTAAGCTTTGCAGAGAGAAATACTATCCACAAAATGTTTCTTCATGACTTCATCATATTCTGTAATTGCGGTAAGGTTCATTACCTCATTCCACTCCACTAGCATCTCAAAATATTTCAGAAATTGCCGGATCTGTTCATCACTTAAGGTTACACCCAGAGCCTTACAATCTTTTTCAAATTGTTCTGTGTTATATTCTGCCATGCATTCCTCCGGAATTCATATTAACTATGATTTTTTACATTATAATGTTCCAGGTACACTAACAATACCGAAATATCTGCAGGAGATACTCCGGAGATACGGGAGGCCTGTCCTACGGAAATCGGACGGAATTCCTTCAGTTTCTGTCTGGCTTCCAGTCGAAGGGAAGGAACTTCATCGTAATTCAGATTATCCGGAATTAATTTTTTCTCCATCTTACGATACTGTTCAACCTGACGCTTCTGTCTGATAATATATCCTTCATATTTAATTTCAATTTCTACCTGTTCCACAACAGCCGAAGGAAGAGGTTTTCGTTCCTTATCAATAGGAGCCAGTGCCGCATATCCCAGCTCCGGTCTGCAGATCAGTTCTGCCAGAGTAGCTGCCGTTTTTAGAGTAGAGCTGCCACATTCTTCCAAAAAATGCTGGATTTCTTTATTGGCACCTACTGAAGTATTTTTCAGTCTCTGAATTTCCTGATCGATAAGTTCTTCTTTTTCAATCAGAGCATCATACTCCTGCTGTGAGATGAGACCTATCTCATAGCCTTTCTTACGAAGACGAAGATCTGCATTGTCCTGACGAAGCAACAGACGATATTCCGCTCTGGAGGTCATCATACGATAAGGTTCTCTGTTATCTTTAGTAACCAGATCATCGATCAATACTCCGATATAGCTTTCGGAACGATCCAGGATCAGCGGATCTCTGTGCAGAATAGACATTGCCGCATTGATACCGGCGATTAGTCCCTGGGAAGCTGCCTCTTCGTATCCACTGCTTCCGTTAAACTGTCCACCACTGAACAGTCCAATGATATTTTTGAATTCCAGGGAAGGATTCAACTGTTTCGCATTAATACAGTCATATTCAATTGCGTAAGCATTTCTAACGATTTCACAGTGTTCCAGTCCCGGAACAGTACGATACATAGCTAATTGTACATCTTCCGGAAGAGATGAGGACATTCCACCAACATACATTTCATTCGTGTGCAGCCCCTCCGGCTCAATAAATACCTGATGTCTCTCTTTTTCCGCAAATTTAACAACCTTATCTTCAATCGAAGGACAATATCTGGGACCTGTTCCTTCGATAATACCCGCATAAATTGGAGAACGATCCAAGTTATTCCGGATGATTTCATGCGTATTTTCATTCGTATAAGTCAGCCAGCAGGAAGCCTGTTCTTTCTGTACAGATTCAGGGTCTGTGGAAAAAGAAAAAGGAACCACTTTCTCATCTCCGAACTGTTCTTCCATTTTGGTAAAATCAAGAGAACGCTTATCCATTCTGGCAGGAGTTCCTGTCTTAAAACGACGCATTTCTATTCCCATTGCTTTCAGAGAATCCGTAAGGTGATTTGCTGCCTGCAATCCATTAGGTCCGGTATAAGTAATAGATTCACCGCACAAACATCTCGCACGAAGATATGTACCGGTACAAAGGACCACAGCCTTACATTCATAGATGGCTCCGGTAAAGGTTTTGACACCTGTGATCTTTTTCTTATGATCTTCTGTTTCCTCCCAGAGAAGTTCACAGACTTCCGCCTGTTTGATCAACAGATTATCCTGATTTTCCAATACTTTACGCATTGCCCTGGAATATTCCGCTTTATCCGCCTGTGCACGCAGTGAGTGTACTGCAGGACCTTTGGAGACATTTAACATTTTGGACTGGATAAAAGTTTTATCAATATTTTTACCCATCTCTCCACCCAAAGCATCCAATTCTCTGACCAGATGTCCCTTGGAAGATCCTCCTACATTAGGGTTACAAGGCATCAATGCAATACTGTCTACACTTACTGTAAAAATTACTGTCTTCAGACCCAGTCTGGCGCAGGCCAGAGCAGCTTCACATCCGGCATGACCGGCACCTACCACACATACATCCACTTGTTTTTTTAGTTCCATGTTATTTATTCCTCTTAGTTATTACTTTCCCATACAAAATTTTGAGAAAATCTCATTGACCACATCTTCATCTACTTCTTCCCCGATGATCTTGCCCAGAGAAGCATATGCACTTGTCAGATCAATAGAATAAAAATCTTCGGGCATTCCATTTTCAATACTTCTCTCTACCAATTTCAAACTATTCAAAGCATCCTGAAGAGCTTCTTTATGCCTGAGGTTTGTAACTACCAATTCATTATTGTGTTTTAATTCACCCTCAAAAAACATATTCCGAATGGTCTCTTCCAGTTCTTCCATTCCAGAATTTTCCGAAGAGGGATCAATGGTAGAAGTGCGAAGGATACGAATATCCTCGCTATGTTTTAATCTTTTTGCTAGATTTTCTTTCAGACTTTCTTCTGTGATTTTATTTTCCAGATCTGATTTATTCAAAAGAATAATTGCCTTTTTGCCATCCAGTAAGGAAATAATATTCTGATCGTCCTCATCAATATTCCCGGAAGCATCTACCACATATAAAATAAGATCAGCATCCATAGCATATTTTTTGGCCCGTTCCACACCGATCTTCTCAACCACATCCTGTGTTTCATGAATTCCGGCGGTATCGATCATATTCAGACTGATTCCATGCAGATTGATTGTCTCATGCAGGGCATCTCTGGTAGTACCCGCAATCTCTGTAACAATCGCTCTGTCTTCTCCGAGCAGCATATTAAGCAGAGAAGATTTTCCGGCATTAGGCTTACCTACAATCACGGTGGATATTCCTTCTTTGATAAGTCTTCCATTATCAGCTGTAGCTAAAAGCTTCGCAATCTCTTGTTGAAAATAAGTAACCTTTGCGGCCAGCTGCTCCGGATATCCATCCAGACTGATATGTTCCGGATCGTCCAATGCCGACTCAATAAATGCAATCTGATATAAAATATCTTCCCTTAATTTATGAATTTTATCAGAAAGTCTGCCTTTTAACTGGCTTACCGAGGAAGACAACGCATATTCGTTTTGGGAATGAATGACATCAATGACTGCTTCCGCCCGGGACAGGTCGATCCTTCCATTCAGAAAGGCTCTCTTAGTGAATTCTCCCGGCTCTGCTATTCTTGCACCGTTTTCAAGTACAGTCTGCAGCACTTTCTGCACTACCAGTACACCGCCATGACAGTTAATCTCCACGGTATCTTCCGTGGTATAACTTTTTGGTGCTTTCATGACAACTACCATGACTTCATCTATGACATTTTCTTCCTTGTCCACAATATAGCCATAATGCACCGTATGACTCTGTACTTTCGTCAGAATCCTTTTGCCGGATGGTGAACGAAAAATACTATCTACTATATATATGGCATCATCACCACTGATTCTAATAATTCCGATTCCGGAATCTGATAACGCTGTCGCAATAGCAGCGATCGTATCATTTTTGTAATTTTCCATAAGATTACCTGTTTCATATTTCAAACAAATTTATAAATGAAAATAACTATTCAGAATAGTTACAATTATACTCCATATAAAGGTCTGTTGTAAATAAAGCCGGTAAATAGAATAAAATTCTAATACCGGCTTTTTGAATACTTTCTGTAACTATTCTCTCACTATCTCTTCAGAGTAACTACAACTCTGCGGAAAGGTTCTTCACCCTCACTGTGAGTAGTAACATATTTGTCATTCTGTAATGCAGAATGAATGATTCTTCTCTCATAAGGATTCATGGGCTCCAGAGATACGCTTCTCTTGGTTCTCTTAACCTTATAAGCAATGTTTTTGGCAAGATTCTCAAGAGTTTCTTTTCTGCGCTGACGATAATTCTCGGTGTCAACCTTTACATGAATATACTCTTCAGATTCTTTGTTCACCACCAGAGATACCAGGTACTGGAGAGAATCCAGTGTCTGTCCTCTCTTACCGATCAGAACACCCATCTCATTACCGCTTAATTCGATATCCATGTTCTTCTCTTCTTCGTTGTACTTAATGGCAATTACTACTTCCATATTCATTGCCTGGAATACATCGTTTAAGAATACTCTGGCAACTTCTTCTACAGAACTTTTTTTAACAGATGCTTTGATCACAGCAGACTTTGCTCCGATTCCTAAGAATCCGGAAGAACCTTCTTCTACTACTTCATAATCCAGCTTATCACTGGTAACACCCAGCTTCTGGCAAGCTTCTGTAATAGCATCACTGACTGTCTTTGCAGATACTTCGATCATGTCCATATTATTTACCTCCTCAATTATTAAGGAAACTTTTTATTTACGGCTGTTTTTCTCGTTATAGTCTCTGACCATATTAGCCTTAGACATCATACTTCCGGGTTTTGCTTCTTTTACTTCGGAATAGCTGTCAGCAGATACTTCACTATTATCTGTTTTAGAAGAAATATTAGCCTTCTTCTGAAGATTTTTAGTATTCATGCTTGCATAAGCATTCAGTTTTTCCTGCTGTTCCTTCATTTTTTCAAGCTTTTTCGCACTCTTCTCAGAATTTTTCTTGATAATATCATCAAAATTCATCTTATCAATATGCTTATTGATCACTATCTGCTGGATACTTCTGACAACGCTACCTGCAACCCAGTACAGACCCAGACCGGAAGGTAATGTAAAACAGAACCATGCAGACATCAGAGGCATGATCATATTCATAGTCTTCATGGAAGAAGCCATTGCTGCCGCCTGATCATTGCCATTGTTAGAAGAAGTATCCTGCTGAGGCATCAGCTTTACGTTGATCCATTGTGTCAAAGCAGACAGAACCGGAATAGCAATTGCTCCGATTACTAAAAGCCATGCTCCGTTAGCCCATGCTTCCTTCAACACATAAGAAGGAGAGTTGCCGATATTCAGTCCTAAAAAATTATTATACTCTTCCAGCTTGCTTACCGTATTGGTCACATCTGCTGCAAGAGAAGGAAACTTCTCACTGATACTTGCAAAATCAGCGGTAGATGCCTTGTTCAGACAGTCAATGATCGTATTCTGTACATATTCACTGTGAGTACCGGCTACAAAGCCTGCATTCGTGAACTGCTTACTGTACATAGCGGAATTGCTCAGATTCTGAACCAGCTCCGTTGCACCGGCTGTATCAATAATATTATCTACCAGAGGGAAGAAGGCTTCCTTAACTCTGCCGACATAAGCAGGAATTGCATAAATTACACGATACAGAGCAAACAGAATAGGCATCTGGATCAACATATACAGACAGCTACCGGTAGGAGATACACCATACTTTGCATATACTGCTTGGATTTCCTGATTCTGTGCCAACTGAGCATCCTGATCCTTACGATTCTTGTATTTTGCCTGAATCGCCTGAATCTCAGGATTCATTTTAGCAGACAGCTTAGAGAATTTCTGCTGCTTGATGGTAAGAGGCATCATCAACAGGTTAACAACAATTGTAAAAAGGATGATTGCGAGACCGATATTGGGAATACCGATCATATTCAGAACTTCGAAGATTCCTTCCATTATCTTACCCAGAAGCCAGGCTACCTGTCCGATAATGAATGTGGAATTCTGTGTCAAAAGAATACCGTTCATTTATCCTCCTAATAAGTGCCATTATTTAAAATTTTACGGTACCGGATCATATCCACCCTTGGAAAAAGGATTACACCTCAAAATTCTCCAGGCTGCCAAAAGTCCTCCCTTGATCACACCATATTTTTCAATGGCTTCCAGACCATATTGAGAACAACTGGGAACATAAGGACATTTGGTTCCCTTATAAGGCGAAATATATTTCTGATAAAATCTTATCATGGCTATCAATATTTTTTTCATATACGATTCTAATTTAGTCATTATAAAAATAAATTTTTATAATATGATGAAGTTTTGCAAGATGTAACAATGCGCTCTCCGCTTCTTCATATCCTATGGAAGCTGCACCGGGTCTTGCAATGATTACCATATCCAAACCACTATTGAATACACTTTCATGTAATCTGTAACTTTCTCTGACCAGTCGTGTAATCCTGTGTCTTACCACACTATTACCGACTTTTTTACTTACACTGATTCCGATTCTGTTCTTATCAAGGCCATTTTCCTTAACATACATGATAAAGTACTTATTAGCATAAGATCTGCCATTCTTGTACACAAAACGGAACTGTTCATTTTTCTTTAATGATTCCGAAAACTGCATGCAATCCTCCAACCGTGAAAGTTAAGAGAAAAAAAGGTCACATTGCTGTGACCTATGCGGATAATTTCTTTCTTCCTTTTGCACGTCTTGCTGCTAAAACTTTTCTTCCACCGGGAGTACTCATTCTGGCTCTGAAACCGTGAACCTTGGAATGGGAACGCTTTTTAGGCTGAAATGTCATCTTCATGGAAAGGCACCTCCTTCTCTAAACCTTCTTATATAAAAAGGTAAACATATTTTTCAACAATTGGGCGCATAAAAATACGCCTTCCTTTCGGAAAATAGCATATTGATTGTAATGTAAAAGCCCATCAATGTCAAGCAAAAATCAATAAAAATGCTGAAAAATCAAGAGGAAACGAGCTTTTTAAAATTCTAAAATTTTTTAAAATTAAGTTATCCACATAGATATACACCATTTTTACCCACAAACGAGTTATCCACACCTTGTTGATTATTTGTGGATATTTTTATTTTTCATAGGGATATTATGTGTAAATCACGTGTAAAAGTGGACAAGTATCCAGTAAATGTGGATATCTTGAAATTTTACTATTTTATCCACATTTACACATCGCTATCCACAATCCATGTTTATATTACAAGTTATAAACAACTTTATCAACAGATTGTGGATAACTTTATACATGACCTGTTCATAACTTGCATTTGAATTATTTGTAATTCTATTATACAATGAAATGGAGTTTCGCATGCGTCAGCTTGCACGGGAGGAAATCAATGGAAGCAATCAAAGAAAATTGGAAAACTATCAAAGAAGCTGTCAGAAGAGAATACAGTCTTTCTGACATTTCTTATCATACATGGGTAGAACCTTTAGAATTTCACAATGTGGTAAATGATGTAGTAAGTATCATCATTCCCTCGGACCAGGCACATGCCCTGAATTATATTTCTTCCAAATATAAGAGTTTTTTTCAGGTAACCATCACCGAGATGTTTGATCATCCTTATGATATCAGCTTTATTTTGGAAAAGGATGTAAAAGGGAAAGAGCCTGCAGAGAATGAAATGGCTGCTCCAAACCAGATCTACGGTGTGAATTATGAAGATGCCCATCTGAATCCTAAGTACAAATTTGACACTTTTGTCGTAGGAAGCAACAATAAATTCGCTCATTCCGCATCTCTCGCTGTAGCAGAGTCTCCGGGAGAGGTCTATAATCCTCTCTATTTATATGGAGGTCCCGGTCTGGGCAAGACCCATTTGATGCATTCTATCGGACACTTTATATTAGAACAGGATCCTGACAAAAAGGTACTCTACGTCACCAGTGAGGAATTTACGAATGAAGTAATCGAATCTATTCGTAGTGGTAATGCAGCTTCCATGACCAAGCTGCGTGAGAAGTATCGCAATGTTGATGTACTCATGGTTGATGATGTACAGTTTATTATAGGTAAGGAAAGTACCCAGGAGGAATTCTTCCATACTTTCAATGCCCTGCACGCTGCCCACAAACAGATCATTCTGTCTTCCGATAAGCCTCCTAAGGAAATGGAGACTTTGGATGAAAGATTCCGTTCCCGTTTCGAATGGGGTCTGATCGCAGATATTCAGCCACCCGATTATGAGACCAGAATGGCTATTTTACGGAAAAATGCTGAGACGTATGACCGTCAGATTGATGAAGAGATCATCAAATACATTGCCACAAATATCAAATCCAACATTCGTGAGCTGGAAGGTGCTTTTAATAAGATCATTGCTTTTGCCAAATTAAATAAAGTAGATCTGACGCTCTCCCTGGCAGAAGAAGCACTGAAGGATGTTATCTATCCCAACAAGCCCAAGGAGATCACTCCATCTCTTATTATTAATGTAGTAGCAGAGCATTTTGGTGTGAAAGCGGAAGATATTACTTCCAAAAAGAGAAATTCCGAGTTTGTACAGCCCCGTCAGGTCGTTATGTATCTGTGCAGAGAGTTGACGGATACTTCCTTCACTAATATAGGTAAGCTTTTGGGCAAAAAGGACCACACAACCATCATCCACGGTGTGAATAAAGTGGCAGCGGAGATTCAGACCAACGAGGAACTTCGTAATAAAATAGATATTATCACTAAAAAGATAAATCCCTCCTGATGTGTATATCTCGGGAACAAAATGTGTATTGTTGTTGATAACTGATTTCAAGGCTTCAAGAAGGATAGGATGTAGTGTGAATAAGCTAAGAGTTATTCTTAGGTTATTCTGCCAAATCCACAAGATTTCCATTCCATTTTTCCTTGAAAAATAGTATAATAAGACTGGTTATGCACATATCAACATCCCTTATTAAGGAGACTACGAAATTCTTTTATTATTTTTATATAACGCGTATCCACGCGTACGCAAATCAACCAGAAAGGAAGTTATGCACACATGAAATTAGTCTGTTCAAAAGCAAATCTTTTAAACGGCGTACAGATCGTATCCAAAGCTGTTCCCAGTAAGACTACAATGTCTATTCTGGAATGTATTTTAGTAGATACTACTAACGGAGAAATTAAACTTACTGCCAACGATATGGAACTCGGCATTGAGACGACCATCGAGGGACAGATCGTAGAAAAAGGTATCATTGCCCTGGATGCCAAGATATTCCTTGAAATCGTGCGTAAACTTCCCGACAGCGATATTACCATTGAAACAGATGCTTCTTTTAAGACCGTCATTACCTGCGAAAAGGCAAAATTCACTATTATTGGTAAATCCGGCGAAGATTTTTCCTATCTTCCCGCAGTGGAGAGAGATGACAGCATTGTGATCAGTCAGTTTACTTTAAAAGAACTGGTAAGACAGACAATTTTCTCTATCTCTGACAATGATAATAACAAATTAATGACCGGTGAACTGTTTGATATTAACGGAGATGAATTCAAGATCGTGTCTCTGGA